>JAEEGF010858435.1_pt1 | contig 93636 bp, 79 predicted proteins | sample 9134171 | NCBI WGS metagenome assembly JAEEGF01 (sample SAMN16246542, study PRJNA631951) | gut metagenome | biome: gut microbiome; feature: rumen; material: AP-attached | host: Bos | place: Iran: Karaj | collected 2018-10
GAAGGGACGACAGACCCTGCGCATCGGTTCCGTCGTCCCTTCGGGACTCATTGTGGTGTCAACCATTAGCAGGGGCGTTGCCCCTGCCTGTAATCCGTCGTCCCTTCGGGACTTTTTGCCGTTCCTTGCCCGCCTCACGTGGTCCCTGCAGCGGTCAAGGCGATAACCTTTTACCAAATTGTTTTTCTTGTGTTTATTGGTTTTTATTGGTTTTTTCTCAGGCCGCTTCGCGGTATAAACTCACATAGTTTGCGACGCAACTATGTCACTCCATCCGTACAGCACGTATTCTTTTTCATTCGTGTCATTCGCCGTTGAAAGGAAAATATTCACGAAACATTCGCGTGCCATTCGCGATTATTCGCGTTGCGTCGCAGACAAAAGCATTTCTTTCTTTTTTAAACACGAATGACCATGAATTAACACGAATTTTTCATAAATTATTTTTTTTCATTCGTTTCATCCGTTGTTGAAAGAAATAAAATTTGTGAATCATTCGTGGTCATTCATGGATATTCGTGTTGCGTCGCAGACAGAATTATAAACACGAATGACCACGAATTTTTCATAAATTATTTCATGGTCATTCGTGGATATTCGTGTAGCGTCGCAGAGAAGAGCTTTTCCGCCTTTTCTTTTGGCTTACAGGTGGGGGGAAAAGAAATAATACCAGTAAGTGTCACGGAACTGCTCCTCGGTGCGTATCTGGCGCTCTGAGGGCTTGGGGAAGATGGTGTCGTTGGCATGGAAGTCACGCCAGCGGCTGAGCATCAGCGTGTCGCTATACATTAATAATGTGTCGACGGTCTGCTGATAGAGCACCAGCGCCTCACGGTAGTGGCGGGGCAAGGAGTCGGCCTGCATGACGTAATAACGAGGCAGGGCAGCGGCAAAGGCATCGAGGCGTCGGTCGATGAGCTGTCCCACCAGACGGTAGTCGCGCCAGGCCATGCCGGCCAGGGTGTCACGCTCCAACGAGTCGAGATACTGGGCTATGCTGCCTATGCTGTCGGGCCTGGCTCCCAGATGCTGCCACAGCAGCGAGTCGGGCATCAGCAGCAGCGTGGCCTTGCTTCCTTTGAAGGGGAGCATGTCGTTGGCTGTGCCGCTGACAGCATATTCGAAGAGGCGGTCGGCCAGCTGTCCCTTCTGCGAGAGAGCGAAGATGCGCAGCATGGTGAGGCTCTCGTCGGTCTCCAGCGAGCGCTGTCCCACGCGCAGCGCCTCGTCGGCGTCACCCTTCATGAGTGCCACCTCAGCATGTGCCCTGAAATGCTGCACGGCGTTGGTGTTGCTCACCGCTGCCACGCCCATCATCATCAGGGCGAGCTGCAGCAGGTTGATCCACGTCACCCGTGAGAAGAGCTCCACTGGCTTGCGGTCCTCGTCGCTGATGGGCAGCAGCTGTTTCGACACCCACACTACCCCACCCCACAGCACGAGCAGCAGCGGCCCGGCCCACAGCCAGGCACCCCATCGGAAGGGCGTGGTGAGGCTTGAGAGGAAGGCCAGCAGCAGCATCGAGGGCAGATAAGACAAGGCATAGGTGCGGTGGGTGAGCCTTGTCATGAAAGAGACCAGCAGCTGCAGTCCGAAGAGCACCGCCGTGCAGATGACAGCGCCGATGGTGTGGTCGTAGTGTGTCTTTCCTCCGCTCAGCCCATGCTGCACCACCGCCAGCATGTCGCCCTGGAAGAAATAAAGCCAGCAGAACGTGAAAGCCAAGAAAACGAGGGCACACGTCATCCGTAAGATGACGGTGCCCTCTATCCCATGTCTTCCAGAGTATCTCATAAACAGCGATCAGTTCTTCTTCAGCACGACTGCCGAGCGTGCCGGGATGTAGAGTTTGAGCCACTCCTTGCGATCCTTGACGTAGAGCGGATCGTAGTTGGTGAAATGCGTGATGCTGTCGTCGGCGAATCCAAAGCCTCCAAAGTCCTTCGAGTCGGTGTTGAGCACCACGTCGTAGGAGCCTGTGGGCACGAGGAATCCATAGTCGGTGAACGACCGTGTGGGTGAGAAGTTGAACACGAAGAGCAGGTCGCCGCGCATGAAGGCGAGCACCTGGTCGCCGTCGTTGTGCCATATCTCCACCACGGGCTTGTTCTGGAAGTTGCGCACCGACTTGATGGTCTTCAGCATGGCCTGGTCGAAGTCACCCAGCCAGTGGTAGCACAGGTCTTTGTTGTCCACGAGGTTCCACTGTCGGCGAGCGTACTTGTAGCTCCATCCGTTGCCCTCGCGCGGGAAGTCGATCCACTCGGGATGTCCGAACTCATTGCCCATGAAGTTGAGGTAGCCGCCGTTGATGGCCGCACAGGTGACGAGGCGTATCATCTTGTGCAGGGCGATGCCGCGCTCTGCCACGCCGTTGATGTCCTTCTTGGCGAAGTGCCAGTACATGTCGGCATCGATGAGCCGGAAGATGATGGTCTTGTCGCCGACGAGTGCCTGGTCGTGGCTCTCGCAGTAGGAGATGGTCTTCTCGTCGGGTCGGCGGTTCTTCACCTCCCAGAATATGGAGCTGGGCTTCCAGTTCTCGTCGCTCTGCTCCTTGATGGTCTTGATCCAGTAGTCAGGGATGTTCATGGCCATGCGATAGTCGAAGCCGAAGCCGCCATCCTCGAACTTCGCGGCCAGTCCGGGCATGCCGCTCACCTCCTCAGCGATGGTGATGGCATCGGGATTGACCTCGTGGATGAGGCTGTTAGCCAGCGTGAGGTAGCAGATGGCGTTGTCGTCCTCGTGTCCGTTGAAGTAGTCGCCATAGCCTCCGAAGGCCTCTCCCAGACCGTGGCTGTAGTAAAGCATGGAGGTGACGCCGTCGAAGCGGAATCCGTCGAAGTGGAACTCCTCGAGCCAGTATTTGCAGTTGGAGAGCAGGAAGTGGATGACGTCGTCCTTGCCATAGTCGAAGCAGAGCGAGTCCCATGCCGGATGCTCATGGCGGTCACCGGGATAGAAGAACTGGTTGGGGTCTCCGCAGAGGTTGCCCAGTCCCTCCACCTCGTTCTTCACGGCATGGCTGTGCACGATGTCCATGATGACGGCGATGCCCATCTTGTGTGCCTCGTCGATGAGTGCCTTCAGCTCCTCGGGCGTGCCGAAGCGGCTGCTGGGCGCGAAGAATGAAGAGACGTGATAGCCGAAGGATCCGTAGTAAGGATGCTCCTGGATGGCCATCACCTGTATGGCGTTGTAGCCGTCCTTGGCCACGCGCGGCAGCACGTTGTCCTTGAACTCAGTGTAGGTGCCCACCTTCTCGGCGTCCTGGCCCATGCCGACGTGGCACTCGTAGATGAGCAGCGGATTTTTCTTGGGCTTGAAGCCTGCCTTCTTCCACACGTAGGGCACGGCGGGGTTCCACACCTGTGCTGAGAAGATCTTCGTCTGGTCGTCCTGCACCACGCGACGGCACCATGCGGGGATGCGCTCGCCCTCGCCGCCGTTCCACTTCACCTTCATCTTGTAGAGCTGTCCGTGCTTGAGGTCTTTCTCCTTCAGCTTCAGCTCCCAGTTGCCGGTGCCTTCTATGCGCTTGCAGCGGTATTTCTCATCTTCCTTCCAGTCGTTGAAGTCGCCGATGAGGTAGATGTCGGTGGCGTTGGGTGCCCACTCGCGGAACACCCATCCGCGTGTCAGCTTGTGGAGGCCGAAGTAGAGGTGTCCGGTGGCGAAGTCTGATAGCTTCTGTTTGCCGTTCTTCGTCAGCTGGTTGAGCTTCCACAGGGCGTGGTCGTGGCGTCCGCGGATGGCTTCTTCGAAGGGCTCCAGCCAGCTGTCATTCTGTACGAGGCCGATGTGCTTGGGGGCCTCGGTTATGGGTTGCTTTTTTGTTCTTGGCATAATGGTGATTTTTTTTGAGAGGAATTGAGAGGACTATAGAGGATTTTAGAGGACTGGAGAGGACTGAAGAGGACTGAAGAGGATTTTTGAGGACTGGAGAGGATTTTAGAGGATTTTAGAGGAGGCCTATGCCTTTACCTTGAAGATGGCTTTTTTGATTTCTGGGGCCATGGAGATGCAGGGGGCGTGGCCGTCCTGGGGGAAGAAGATGGCGAACATGCCGGGCTGACAGTCGACGAAGCTCTCTGCCATGAGGTCGGGATACTTCGTGATGTCCTTCTCGGCATTGTATTCAGCCTCGGGCAGGTCGCAGAGCGGCGTGTAGCCGTAGGTCTCAGGGGCATCGAGGGGAATCTGTATGTCTATCATCCTGCGATGAGTCTCGATGACGGCCTCATCGGGAGCCTTGCCTTTGGCCACGGCGATGTTGACAAAGAGGTCTTTGTCCTTGATGGGATACTTGCCAGGCTCGAGCTTGCTGAGATTGTTGTTCTCGATGAACTCCGCCACGTCTTTGAAGAGCGGGTTCACGGCCTCGTACTTTGCGAGGTTGTCTAAAGTGTCGATAATCATAGTTATTTTTTTAAGAGGTTTTTTGAGAGGACTGGAGAGGACTGGAGAGGATTTTAGAGGATTGGAGAGGATTTTAGAGGACTGGAGAGGACTATAGAGGATTTTTTGAGGACTTAATGCAGCTGGCGGCGGCCGTTGACGTAGGTGCCTTGGGCGGTGATGTTGCCGTTGCGGTCTTTCTCTACGAACTGGCCGTCACGGTGGCCGTTGACGTAATAGCCTTCGAAGCGCAGACCGTCCTTGTCTTCCTCGATGGCCTTGCCGTTGCGCACACCCTCCTTGAACTCTGCCTTGAACTTTGAGCCGTCGACACGGTGGCCGATGCACTCACCGTTGGGCAAGCCGTTCTTGAAGACGCCCTCCAGGATGTCACCCTGCCTGTTGGTCAGCTTTCCCTTGCCGTTGGGCACGTCAGCCTTCCACTGGCCCACATAGGTATTGCCATTGGCCCATACGACGGTGCCCTCGCCGCTTTTCTCGCCGTTGAGGAACTGCCCCGTGTACTTGTCGCCGTTGGCATAGGTGATGACGCCACTGCCTGTGCGCTCGCCTTTCTTGTAGTCGCCTTCGTAGATATCGCCGTTCTCACAGCGGTAGATGCCGCGACCGTCCTGCAGGTCGTCGGCCCATTGGCCCACGTAGACGTCGCCGCTGGCATATCTGTAAGTACCTTTGCCGTGTTTCTTGTTGTCCAGCCACTCACCGTCGTAGGAGGAGCCATCGCTCCATCTGAACAACCCATGACCGTTTTTCATGTCATCCTTCCACTCGCCTTCATAAAAGGAACCGCTGGCGAAGGTATAGCGGCCCTTGCCCTGGCGCTTGTCCTGATACCAAATGCCATCATAGACATCGCCGTTGTAGTAGTGCATCACGCCCTGGCCATGCTGGTAGTCGGTGTACCACAGGCCCTCGTAGCGGTTGTTATTGAGGAACCAGTAGGTGCCCTGCCCGTGCTGGTGGTCATCGAGCCACTGGCCCTCATAGCGCTCACCGTCGCTGAAGACGTAGGTGCCCTCACCCTGGCGCTTCCCTTTCACGTAGTCGCCCTCGTACCAGTTACCGTTTTTCCACACTGTCTTGCCCTTGCCGTTGGGCTTGCCCTGTGACATCTCACCGTTGTATTCTCCTCCGTCCTTCGTAGTGCACGACCCCAGTGTGATGCTCTGTGCAGAGGCCGCAAAAGGCAGCAGGACGAGGCTTATTGTAAGTATAATCTTATGCAGTTTCATGTTTGTTCGTGTTTTCAACCCACAAAAATAGGAAAAAAAACGCACGTGAACAAAGATTTTAAGATTTTCCGCAAAAGAATTAAGAATTATTTGTAGAACAAGGGGAAAACACAGGCTCTTCCGCTTTTTTCATTGGGTAGGTGTGCACGAATACGTGCACCACCCAACCGGTGGGCCTGGGGATTCGTTTTTCGGACAGCATGGCTGCCGTCAGCTGTTCTTCTTATAGCTATGAACGGCCCAGACGGCCATGAGCGTGCCGATGGCAAGCAAGGCAATGACCTGATGGGCCACGTGCTGCAGGCCTCCGCCTCGGATGAAGACGGTGCGGATGGCATCGATGAAGTAATGCATGGGGTTGATGTAGGTGGTCATGTAGGCCCAGTCGGGCATAGAGCGCGTGGGGGTGAAGAGCCCCGAGAGCAGCATGATGCTGACCACAAAGAACCACATGACGAACATGGCCTGCTGCATGGTGTCGGAGTAGTTGGACACGATGAGGCCGAAAGCCGAGAAGAACAGCGCCAAGAGCATGGCGAGCACGTAGATGAGCCACAGAGGGCCGGCAGGTGTGAGGCCATAGATGAGCCACGAGAGCAGGAGGCAGACGGTGATGACAAACAGGGCGATGAGCCAATAAGGGATGAGCTTGGCCAGGATGAACGACCACTTCGAGACGGGCGTGACGTTGATTTGCTCGATGGTGCCCGCCTCTTTCTCGCCCACGATGTTCAGCGTAGGCAGGAAGCCCGTCATCAGCATCATCACAATGGCAAAGAGGGCGGGAATCATGTAGAGCTTGTAGTTCTGGCCTTTGTTGTATAAGGTGAGGGTTGAGAGTTGAGAGTTTAGAGTTGAGAGATGAGAGTTGAGAGTGTAGGGTTGAGAGTTGAGAGATGTGGGTTGTGGGTTGTGGGTTGTCTGGCTTGCTGTGACTATCTGTGTCAAATAGGCGCTGCCTATGGAGCCCTTGGTGCCATTGACGGCATTGGCAGCAATGAGATACTTGCCCTCACGAATCTCGAGAATCACGTCGGCACGGCCCTTCTCCACATCCTTCATCGCCTCGGCGTAGGTGGCCTTCTGGCCGCCAAAGATAAAGTAGCGGGAGGCGGCTATCTGCTGCACCAGCCGCTGCGACGCTACTGTGTGGTCGATGTCTACCACCTCCACCACGATATTCTTCACCTCCATCTGCATCACCCACGGCATGACGCACATGATGACGACGGGAAACAGGAGGATGAGGCGGGGCAGGAACGCGTTGCGGCGTATCTGCAGAAACTCCTTTTGTATCAGATAACGTATCATATCACTCCAGTCTTACCTTAAACTTCTTCAGTGCGATGGCCAGCAGGACGGCCGTCATGCCAGCCAGCACAGCCACCTCCTGAGCCACATCGCCGATGCCCACGCCCATGATCATCAGCTTGCGCATGGCCTGGATGTAATAACGCGGTGGCACGACGGCCGAGAGCCACTGCAGCACCTGCGGCATCGACTCTACAGGAAACAGCATGCCTGAGAGCATCACCACGGGCATGAGCAGCACCATGGCCGAGAGCAGCAGCGCCACGAGCTGCGTCTGTGCGACGTTTGAGATGAGCAGCCCCAGCGAGAGCGCCAATAATATATATAATGTAGAGACGGCCACTATCCAGAACAGCGAGCCCTGTAGCGGCACCTCCAGCACGAAGCGCGCCATGAGGAGGATGGTGACGAGGATGACAAAGGCGAGGACGAGATAGGGCACAGCCTTGGCCACGATGACCATCAAAGGCCGCACAGGCGACACCAACAGCACCTCCATGGTGCCGCGCTCCTTCTCGCGCACAATGCTGATGGACGTCATCATGGCGCAGATGAGCATCAGCAGCATGCCCATGATGGCAGGCACGAAGTTGTAGGCCGACCTCATCTGAGGGTTGTAAAGGAGTGCCGTGTGAATGGGTGAGTCATGGCTCGCCGCTATGGTCTGCCGGGCGTAGGCTGTCCACTGCTGTGCCATATTAGGATCACTGCCGTCAACTATCAGCTGCACGCCCTGAGCCTTGTCGAACACCAGCGCCATGTCGGCCTTCTGGCTGCGGATGAGGCGCTCCGCCTCCTGCGGCGTGTTGACCGTTTGCGTGATGACGAAATACTCCGACGCCGCAAGGCGGTCGACGGCCTGCTGCGCCTGCGGCGGCATCTGCGACGTCACCACCACCGTCCGCACATTCTTCACGTCTGTCGTGATGGCAAAGCCGAAGAGCAACATCAGCACGACGGGCATGCCGAAGAGTATCAGCATGGTGCGCTTGTCGCGCAGGATGTGACGGAACTCCTTGATGACAAAAGAGAGAAACTGCCTGTTCATACGCTCTATCACTCTCCACGTTTGGCCTGGCGTGCCAGATAGGTAAACACATGATCCATATCGGGCTGATGGTACTCCCGCTTCAGTTCCTCGGGTGTGCCCATCGCCTTGATCTTGCCATCCACCATGATGGAGATGCGGTCGCAGTATTCGGCCTCATCCATGTAGTGGGTGGTCACGAAGACGGTGATGCCACGGCGTGCGGCATCGTAGATCAGCTCCCAAAACTGCCGTCGCGTGGCCGGGTCGACGCCGCCCGTCGGCTCATCGAGGAACACCACGCCCGGGTCGTGGAATATCGAGACGGAGAAAGCCAGCTTCTGCTTCCATCCGAGCGGCAGCGACCCCACCAAGTCGTCCTTGTGCTCCTCGAACTTCAGCTGATGCAGCACCTCGTCCATTTTCCTTCTCACCTCCTCCTTCTTCATGCCATAGATGCCGGCAAAGAGGCGGATGTTCTCAGCGACGGTCAGGTCCTCGTAGAGCGAGAACTTCTGCGACATATAGCCTATGTGCTTCTTTATCTGCTCATAGTCCGTGCGGATGTCGTAGCCGCAGACGCGCCCCGTGCCGCTCGTCGGCTGGTTCAGTCCTGTCAGCATGTGCATCGCCGTGGTCTTGCCCGCACCGTTGGCCCCGAGGAAACCGAAGATCTCGCCCTTCCTCACTGTGAACGAGATATCGTCGACAGCATGGAACGAGCCGAAGGCCTTCACCAGATGGGAGACCTCGATGACGGTTGCATCTGCATTTCCCGTGGAGGCATCTGCCGGCTCATCGTTTGACGAAGCGGCGGTTTTCAGTCCCGGTGGATTGAAGACAGCCTTAAACTCGTCGAGTATCACGTCCGGCGCACCGATGCCGCGGATGTGCCCCTGGTCGAGAAACGCCACGCGCTCGCAGCAGCGCACCTCGTCGAGGTAAGGCGTCGAGGCCACGATGGTGATGCCGCGCTCCTTCAGCATCAGCAGCATCGCCCACAGCTCCTTGCGGCTCACGGGGTCAACGCCGGTGGTGGGCTCGTCGAGCAGCAGCACACTCGGCTGGTGCACCAATGCGCAGCTCAGCGCCAGCTTCTGCTTCATGCCGCCGGAGAGTGCCCCGGCCCTGCGATCCTTAAACCGCTCAATCTGCTGATAGATGGCCTTGATGGAGTCGTAGCCCACCTCGACGGTGGTGCCGAAGAGGGTGGCGAAGAACTTCAGGTTCTCCTCTACGGTCAGGTCCTGATAGAGCGAGAACTTACCCGGCATATACCCCACACGGCAGCGCACCTGACGCATCTGCTTCACCACGTCGAAGCCGTCCACCGCCGCCGTGCCGGCATCAGGCAGCAGCAGCGAACAGAGGATGCGGTACACCGACGTCTTGCCAGCGCCGTCAGGGCCAATGAGGCCGAACACCTCGCCCCGGCCCACGCTGAACGACACATCGTGCAGCGCCTGCACCTGGCCGTAGCGCTTGCTGACGTTGTTCACTTCTATAGCATACATGGCGAAAGCTCTTTTCTACGTTCCAAACGCTTCACTCTACGCCGAAAGCCACTTCACCGTACATGCCGATCTTCACGAAACCGTCGTTTCTGACAGCCACCTTGACGGCATACACCAGGTCGGCACGCTCATCGTCGGTGAGGATGGTCTTAGGCGTGAACTCCGAGCGGCTCGAGATCCAGCTGACGGTGCCCTCGTACTCCTTGCGCTGACCGTCGCCGTAGTCGGCAAACGCCTTCACCTTCTGTCCGAGCTGGAGGTGCTGCAACTGAGCCGATGTGACGTATGCCCGCAGGTACATCGTCTCTGTATCGGCTATCTTGAACAGCGGTTTGCCGACAGACACGAACTCGCCACGCTCCACGTATTTCTCCAGCACGACGCCCTTGATGGGTGTCACAACATGGCATTTGCGCAGCATGTCCATCAGCTGGCTCACCTGCACGTCGGCCGCCGCCGTCTGCTTGTCCAGCGCGCGCGTGCTGACGCTGAGCGCCGATACCTGTGCGTCCAGCTGCTTCTGCAGCACCTTCACCTGGCTGGTGGCGTCGTCGAGCATCTTCGACGGGGCAGCGCCGTCGGCCACCAGTTCACGGTATCGCTGTTCTTCCTGCCGAGCCTTGTCCAGCTGCTGGTGTGTGACGGCAATCTGGCGCTCCATGTCGGGTTTCTGACTCTGGTACACCTCTTTCGTGGCCTGCAGCTGCTGTATCTGCAGCCATGTCTGCGTGGTGTCAATGACTCCCACCTCACGCCCTGCCTCGATGCTGTCGCCCTCGCTGACGCTGAACGCCAGCAGTGCGCCGCTCTGCTCAGCAAACACGGTGGTCTCGGTGGCTTCAAATGTGCCCGTGGCGTCGTAGTCCTTCCCGCTGTCGGCACAAGCCGCTATCAGCAGCGCCACGACGGCTGTGATGATGATTCTCTTCATTGCTGTATGGTTAGGTTTCTTTGTGACATTATTCTGTTTTCTCACTGCCAAGCGTGAAAGCCGCCTCGTGCATCTCCTTCAGCATCTCCACTTCGTGCATGGACTGCTGCACGCGGGCAGCGTTCTCGGCATTGATTTCCCGCACCAGGTCGTTGACGTCGATGATGCCGTGCGCGAGCTTCGACTCTGCCGCCTTGCGCACAGCCTGCCGCAGCGCGATGATCTCCTCGTCGCTGGCCATCAGCCGCTTGTACCGGGCGATGTTCTCGTTCTGCTGTATCTGCTCCAGACGGTTGTTGAAGAGGAACACCTCGCGTTGTACATCGACCATCGACCGCTGGGCATTGAGCTTCGCCTTGTCGTTCTTGCGTGTATAGAGCGCTCCGATGTTCCACGTCAGCCGTGCCCCCACGATGCCGTTCAGGCTCCACTCATGCCGCATCATGTCCTCGAACATGTTGAGGCCTGGATAGCCGTAGAAGCCCTGCGCAAACACGCCAAGCCTGGGCATCAACGCAGCATCGAGCGCCTTCTCCTGGGCATCGGCCAGCCGGAGCTGGGAGTCGAACAGGCGCAGCTCCGGCCTGTTGTTCACTCCGCCAAGCTGCAGCGTTGCCGGCTTCTGCACATGGTTCACCTCGATGCCGCAGAAGGTAGAGAGCATTGCCTGCAGCATCCGTTTCTGCGACTCCAAGGCCGTGGCCTGCTGCATGACATTCAGGCGCTCAGCCTTCACGCTCTGCCAATCGCTTTCGGCCGCAGTGCCGCCTCTCACCATCGACTCCAGTTTCCGCTCGTTGCCTGCCAGCAGCTCCTGCAAGTCCTTGTTCAGCAGCAACTGCTCGTCAAGCATCAGCAGCGCGAAATACATCTCATTCACGCGCTTGCGAACATTATATATATTGACCTCGTTCTGCGCCGCCTGCACCGTGCCCTGCTCACGGGCTATGGCCTTCGCGCTTCTGACGGCGAAACCGTCGAACACCGTTTGCTGCACATCGATGCCTACGCGGTACTGGTCTTTTGTCAGTCCCTTCATGTCAATGCCCATGTTGGTCATCATCGTTTTCATCTGGTCGGGCCACGCCGTGACGTCGCTCTGCCAGGTGGCCTGCGCCAGCGCCGACACCTGCGGCAGCCAGCCCTTCTGGATGTTGGCCACCGTCAGCTCGGTGGTCTTCTCAATGAGCCCGTACTGACTGATCAACGGAAAATTGCGCTGCGCCGCCTGCTGGCACTCCTCAAGACTTTGCGCTGCGCAGAATGAGAAATGGCAAATGACAAATGATAGGCTCCAAACTATTCGTCTCATGATGCTCTGTCCTTTTATGAATCATGCGGCAAAATTACGCTGTTTTTTCCAATCATCCGTTATCCTTCAGAATAGAATAATGTTCTTTTTGTTCGATTTATGCAAAAGAAGCGCTTTGTTTCCAATAAAATGATTATCTTTGCACGCAAAAAGGACAGATGACACACCAACCACTCAACGCCAAGGGTCGCGCGCCGAAGCAGGAGCCGCGACTGATGGACCGGTCGCAGATGCAGGACATCCTGGAGCCGAACATGCAGTCGGTTCTCCATCAGGTGTTCTTCAACAACGAGCTGGGCATCGTGCACGGCGACCCCACACTGTTTCGGCTCATCATGAAGCGAAAGCCGCCCTTCATCATCAACGACCATCGCATGGGCATCGTGGTGCGCGGCGAGGCCGACATCAACTTCAACCTGCAGGACCGCCACCTCAAGGCAGGCATGCTGGCCTACTTAGGGCCGGGCACCATCATCACGCCTCATCGCTTCACCAACGACTTTGAGATATACGGCGTCATACTGTTCAGCCAGTTTCCCATGCCTTTCGCCCCCGGACAGCTGCCGTCAGCCTTCAACGGGCAGGTGCGCGACTTCCAGCTGTCCGTCAGCGAGGACGACCAGCAGACCACGCGCAACATCATCGATACGCTGTGGCAGCTGGTGCGTCAGCCCGACTGCCACCAGCCTACTGTCAGTATGCTCATCTCAGCACTGATGCACCACTACGACGGATGCTATAGCAAGCTGGCCGACCAAGCCGTCAGGTCGCAGTCGCGCGAGCAGACCATCTTCGACCGCTTCATCACGCTGGTCAACCAGTATTGTTGCGAGCACCACCAGATAGGCTACTATGCCGAGCGGATGTGTCTCACCGAGCGCTACCTGAACACCGTCATACGCCAAACCAGCGGCACCACTGCCAAAGACTGGATTGACCGCGCCCTCATCACCCACATCAAGATTGCACTGCGCCACACCGATAAGCCTGCGGCGCAGATAGCCGAGGAGATGCACTTCGCCAACCCCTCGTTCTTCTCGAAATACTTCCGCCGCCTCACGGGCATGACGCCAGGGGCATTCAAGGCGCAGTCACAGAATCAGCCAACAGCCCTTGCGTCCACACCGCTTTGAGGCTTTTTCATGCTGTACGGATGGAGTGACATAGTTGCGGCACTAATTAGGTCAGTTTGTTTCCCGAGTTCTGTCGTCCCTTCAGGACTGTTCAACCCAATCCCTGCTAATAGGTCGGCGCAGCAAAAGTCCCGAAGGGATGACGGAAGACGATGGTGAGCACCAATCGTCCAGGCAGGGGCAACGCCCCTGTATCATGGCACCACCACCACACAAAAGTCCCGAAGGGACGACAGACCCTGCGCATCGGTTCCGTCGTCCCTACGGGACTTATTTTTGTGTCACCTATTGGCAGGGGCGATGCCCCTGCCTGTAATCCGTCGTCCCTTCGGGACTTTTTGCCGCTCCTTGCCCGCCGCGTAGCTCAATGCGCAGCCATTCCCCTCCTTTTCCAAAGGAGGGGTCAGGGGTGGTTTGTCAATACTGTCACATCCTATTTATCCACGGCATGGCACCTGTCGAGAAAAGCAAAGGACTGTTAAACCTTTGTACACACTGTACAGAGCCTTTGTACACTTCTTGCCGGCTTTCCCCGTGAATAACGCAGTGATGCCGTAAATACAGGAACACAAATAAGGCATGAATAATCCAAGTAAGGAAGGACGGGAATGGCTGCGCCGTTATGAGCCCGCCGCAGAGGTAACTTATTCCCCCCCTTGAAAAGGGGGGGGCAGGGGGGGATTGCTTCTGCGCAGATGAATCCCCCTCTAACTCCCCCTTTGCAAGGGGGAGAATAGGGTTACCTCAAGCCTTTGACTATCGAATATATTCAACTATCAACTTATTCAAGTTTCGCATTCGCTCAAGTTTCAGGAGTTAAAGGAGTTAAAGGAGTTAAAGACAAATGACTCTCCATGAAAAGCTTCGCGGTATCAACTCACATAGATAGCGCAAGGTTTTGCATCCTGTCATAATTTTTGTCTGAAGATAATCCGTGGTGAGAATCCTGCAGTTTCAAGGCAACATGGGTTTTAAAAGTTTCCTGCCGAGAAACCATCGGTTTCTCGGCAGGAAACCAAAGGTTTCTCGGCAGGAAACTTCGGATTATTCAAACTCTGCACATCAGACCGTGGAAAACATGCCTAACAGTTACCCCTGTCCATCCCGCGGCCTGTCGCCAAAGTCGTTGCTCAGGCCTTTGCCGGCCTGCACCACGTTCATCACGTAGTCGGCTAAGCGCTCACACTCAGAGATGAAATCGACGTAGAACACGCCGAGCTGGTAGCTGTAGACACCAGCATTCACGTCGTGCAGGTTCTGGTTGCGCAGCTGTTTGCGGTAGTTGTTGATCTCGTGTTCGATGTTGATGGATTTTGTGATGTTGCTCCTTGTCGTGGCGGGCTGGTCTATGTGCTTCATCATTTCTTCCAGCGAGCCCTCTACGAGGCCGAGCATTGTCTGCATGTGTCGTGTCTGCTCTGGCGTAAAGGCATCCTGACAGTGCATGCGGTGGCGGTTCAGTGTGCGACCGAGGTTGTACACCGAGTCACCGATAGACTCCAGTTCCGTTATCTGGCGCAGCATCTTCTGAATCTGAGCCTTCGAAGCATCCGACAGCCGACCCTCGCTCACCTTGTTCAGATAGGCGGCAATCTCCATCTCCATCGAGTCGGTGATGTTCTCGTATTTCCCAATGCGCGAGAAGAGTTTGTTGAACTCCGTCTCGTCCTTTGTCTGCATCAGTTCCGGCACGAAGCCGAACATCCGCTGGCAACGCTCGGCAAAGTGGTGAATCTCTTTCTGGGCCTCCATGATGCTGAGTTCGGCCGTCGAGAGCAGGCCGCCGCTGATGAACCGCAGGCGGTAGTCCTCGTCTTGACCCTTCATCGGCAGCACACGGCACACGAGCATCTCTATCTGACGGACGAAACCGATGAGCAGCAGTGTGTTGATGATGTTGAAGGCGGTGTGGAAGGCCGACAGCTTGAAGAGGTCGTTGCCGCCGCCCATCACGCTGTCCACGAACCAGCTGACGGCATCGCAGGCCGGATAGAATACGATGAGGAACACCACGACGCCAAACACATTGAAGAACATGTGGGCCAGTGCAGCACGGCGTGCCTGCGTGTTGGCGGTGAGCGAGGCCATGAATGCCGTGATGGTCGTTCCGATGTTCTGGCCCATCGCCAATGCTGCTGCCTGCTCGAAGCCGAAGCCGGGGATGTTCATGCCGAAGAGCATCAGCGTGATGGCCATCGTGGCTGCCGAGGCCTGCACAATCATCGTCACCAGCGCACCCACCATGACAAACAGCAGAATGGTGAAGAACGAGTCCTGCGACACGTGAGCCAGCATACCCGCCACCATGTCGCCGATGTTCATGGCCGTGGCCGCCTCCTGCAGGAACGCCAAGCCCATGAACAGGAATGAGAAACCGAAGATGAACTCGCCGATGCTTTTGCGATTGCCCTTGCCGCTGAAAATGAGCGGCATGCCAATGGCGAGCAGGGGAATGGCAAAGGCCGCAATGTTTACCTTGAACCCTACGGCTGAGATAATCCACGCCGTCACCGTCGTGCCGATGTTGGCACCCATGATGACACCGATACTCTGGCCAAGCGTCATCAGTCCGGCATTCACAAAACTCACCACCATCACTGTCGTGGCACTCGACGACTGGATGAGAGCCGTGATTAGGATGCCCGTCAGCACGCCCATCACGCGGTTCTTGGTCATAGCCGCCAGAATACTGCGCAGGCGGTCGCCCGCAAACTTCTCAAGGCCCTCCGACATCGTCTTCATTCCGTAGAGGAACAACGCCAGCGAGCCTACAAGCGAAAAGATGTTGATAATCAATTCCATTGCTTTGTCTTTAAAATAAATATGCGACAAAGGTAATGGAATCGTGTTACGCCTACGTTACGCTGATGTTACAATGCTGTTACAAGAAGCGGCGTAACAATTCCGTCATGCCATTGAAACGTTTTTGTAATATCCTGATAGTACCTTTGCAAGCAAGAAACGGTTTAGCATCATGGAAAAAGAAAAAGCAGAAAAACTCCTTTGGATTGTCGAATGGATACGCTTTGTCATCCTCGCATTGCTCCTTACATTCCTCTTCGCAGGGCTTGGAAAGTCATAGCCCGGAAAGGCAGGCGCCTCCCTTTCCCTCCTTTTCCAAAGGAGGGGCCAGGGGTGGTTTGTCAATACTGTCACAACCTATTTATGCCTTCCTATATATAAATAATGTAGGAAAGACAAGAGCGTTCACAAAAACACCTTTTTATGTCAAAAAAAAGAATATTCTTGAAAAAAAACTCTTCCATAAGCAAGGCGTATGAAAAAAAAGTCGTAACTTTGCATCCGCATCACGCCGTACATGCCTGAAAAGGGCTGTGAAGGTGTGGGCTATTTTAGTGGTTAGCGTCTTACAACGCATGTCTTTAGTAATTTGAATCTACCAATCTCAAACGTGCTATTGAAGACATTGCAGAGTAGATGCTTTCGGACGTGGTATCATAACACCCCGTCAGTGTGCTTAGAGGCACGAGCTGCCTCATGCACACTTTATGGGTGTACTATATACCAACGGCGTGAGCGTCATAATTCTGTCTGTTTTTAGCACAGGTTTTGGTAGAGCCTAAATTACGGACCGGCAGAGTGAGGGTTCACGCTCTTTTTGTATCCTTAGGTCATCTCCGGCCAAAGTTTCCAATTTGAGCTTTCGCTGATTCTAAAAGACAGAGCTGGACATGTTGGATTGATATGAGGATTTTTTCCTTGCAGACATCTCCTAAACAGTCGTAGAACTGGTGTTCGGTTCGTTTGGAAACAAGCTAATAAGTTCAGAGACTATGTGTCGATGGACAAGGAAAGATAGTATATATGCCCGAAAAGATACATGTTGGAATACTGGAACGATGGTGGCTGCTGCGACATCTGAACCCTCAGATCATCGATGTGCAACTGTCACAAATAAACGAACAGCGGGCAGCTGAAAACCGGGAGGCCTTGGTCTATTTCATTCCCCATCAATTTGCCAGGGAAGCCGTTTACAAGAAGGATAGTGACAAGGCGTACAACAACATGGTGAAGGAGAACAACGACCTGCGCAGCACGCTCCATTACTATCTGTTTATCAAGGCCACCGAGCCTGACATCAAGGCACTTGTCAGTGGTGAGTGGAACCGCACCTCGCGTCTCCGCCTCACACTGTGCCGCACCAGGAGTGGCGAGCCCCTGTGGGCCACCGCAAAAGAGATGGACGGCCTCATCGCCTTGATGCGAGAACATCGGGAAATGTTCAACCTCGTGCCGTCGCCCGATGGCTTCCAGGTCAACGACAAGGTGATGCTCAAAGCCAAGGTTTTCAAAGGCTATGAGTTCTATGTCACCAAGGTCAGGAACAAAGAACAGGGCGCAAGTCTTACGCTGGAGATGCCCATCTTCAACGGCCGTTTCATCTTGAAGACCAACAACGTCGATGTGTCAAGGCAGCACCTCCCCATGAAGATACAGGAACTGCTCTCTCCCGATTACGTGAGGAAAGTCGAGCAGGCATTGACCGGCATTGTCCGCCACCGCTATGGCCGCAGGAAACAGGCCGGCGACAGGCAGCAAGTGGCATCCGATGCAGAAACGTTGCACGACCTCCAGTTCCTCAGTTACATGGAGTTCGACGACAGCACGGTCCACAACCACGTTAAGACCCTGCTGCTCCTTCATGCCGTACTGCGTAAAGACCGCCATTCCATAGCGCGCTATATCCCCATTGTGGAGCAGCTCCTCAGCCATGCCGACGAAGCCACGACCGACGAGGAGGCTTTTATCATGGCCGTCCTCTTCCTGGCCACCCAGGACGTCAGCTATCGCGATGCTGCCAAGCACTATGAGCAGAATCACGCGGTACTCTCCGAACCGCTGTCGCAGCTCATGCCAGTCATCAAGTATATCCAAATAAGGAATACCACCAAAAAGAAACTAAGCAAGAAATTAGAAAAGAAAGTGACAAAGCAAGTAGAAGAAACGATGAAACAAATCAGGGGCTGTGACTTCCACAGTCTTTCCCCTCAGGGTGCATCCGCAGTCTGGGGCATCCTTGCTTTGTCCCCTTACGACACGGAAGAGGGCCATGCGCTTCAGGCAAAGCTGAAAGAAGCCATCCTCCAATGCCAGGTAAAGGCAGAGGAGCAGCTGCAGCTGATGACCGCCGACGAAGACAAAGCCGCATTGGAGGTAGAAAATGCTGACTGGCAAAGCGTCATCCAGCGCATCTCCGAAGCAGCGGCCACCAGTCCCGCTCAGCTGACGGAGGGCACCCTCAGTCGTGCCCGCAGCACCCTCCTTCACACCGTTCATCCCAGTGCCGACGCCTTAGCAGCCTACTACGGCATGCTTGTGCGTCTCCATCCCGACAGAAGCGGAGCAGACAGCGCCGACCTCTATCACGAGTACCTGAACATGCTGCTCCACGCCTATTCCAAGACGCCGCAGTTCACCACTCCCTGGTGGCAGATGAAATCCATCCTCGAACAGTATTATCATGCCAAACAGCAGTAATCCTGTTCATTTATGGTTGTTTACGAGCATCGCAGACATAATTCCTGAGTCTTTCGCGGCCATTCACGGTCATTAGTGTGACGTCGCAGACATCACATTTATGAAAATTCGTGGTCATTCATGTAGCGTCGCAGACATTATAATTCACGAGTCATTCGCGAGTCATTCGCGTTGCGTCGCAGACATCCCATTTTTGAATAATTTGTGGTCATTCGTGGTCATTCGTGTAGCGTCGCAGACATATAAATCGACAATTCTTATTATATGAATACGAAACGTAACGTTGCCCTTATCACGGGCATTACTGGCCAGGACGGAAGTTATCTGGCCGAATTCCTGTTGGAGAAAGGATACGAAGTTCATGGAACCATCCGCAGAAGCTCTGTGGACTTCCGCGAGCGCATAGCCCACTTGGAGGGCACGCCCCATTTCCACCTGCACTATGCCGACCTGGGCGACTCCATGAGTGTGCTGGGCGTGATTGGTAAGGTGCGTCCAACAGAAATCTACAACCTGGCTGCACAAAGCCATGTGCAGGTCAGCTTCGACTCCCCAGAGTTCACTGCCGATGTCGATGCCGTCGGCGTACTCCGTGTTTTGGAGGCAGTGCGCCAGCTAGGTATGACCGACACCTGCCGCATCTATCAGGCCAGCACCAGTGAGTTGTATGGCAAGGTGGAAGAGGTTCCGCAGAACGAGAACACCCCGTTCCATCCTTACAGCCCTTACGCAGTCGCCAAGCAATATGGTTTCTGGATTGTCAAGGAGTACCGTGAGGCCTACAACATGTTCTGCTGCTCCGGCATCCTCTTCAACCACGAGAGTGAGCGTCGTGGCGAGACCTTCGTCACCCGCAAGATCACCCTTGCTGCCGCCCGTATCTCTCAAGGTTTACAAGACTGCCTATACTTAGGCAATATGGACTCCCTGCGAGACTGGGGCTATGCCAAGGACTATGTGGAGTGCATGTGGCTCATCCTCCAGCAGGACAAACCCGAGGACTTTGTCATCGCCACGGGCGTGCAACACTCTGTCCGCGAGTTCACCGACCTTGCCTTCCGTCATGCTGGTATCCAGCTCGAATTCCAAGGCCAAGGCCTTGACGAAGTTGGCGTGGTCAAGAGCATTGAGCCTCAACTCTCTACTGACTCTAAACTCTACACTCTCAATTCTAAACTAAAACCCGGCGACATCGTCGTCCGTGTCTCCCCCGACTTCTATCGTCCCACGGATGTCGTCAACCTTTGGGGCGACCCCACGAAAGCCAAAGCCAAGCTCAAGTGGAACCCCAACAAGACCAGCTTCGAGGAACTTGTCAAGCTCATGGTAGAGCACGACATCGCCAAGGTCGCCGCTGAAGGTGCCGCCGCCAAGGTCCGTACCAACCTCGCCGAATACCTCGAAAAGGGCATCGTTAAATAAACAGCGAGGGAGCCCATTGCCCTCATAGATACGAATAGTCTATCATTATTTGCTCATAAAAATCGTTAAATAACAGTTTCAATGATCCCCAAATGAAATAAAAGTTGTATATTTGCAAAATTAAAGAAAAAGTCATGGCATCAGACAAAGCACAATACATAGTAGCGTTAATTGCCGAGTTCGCAGCTCATCATGGGCTGACAACGGTGCAGGCAGCACAATATTTGGGCAGCCACAAGGCACTTGATTTGTTCGACAGGCAGTATAGCTATCTGCACACGCAGTCGTTTGCTTCTAATGTCCGTGACCTTTCAGCCTATTGCCGCAGAATGGGAGGTACGCTATGATTACGCTTTATCACGGTCCCAACGCGTCACTTTCCATTCCGCTTTTTGCACTTCTTGTGCAGTAGAAAAACTGTTGCGTTATAACAATACTCCTTACCTCATGCTGTAGAGACGGTTTATGGTTCTTCCATATACCAAGCCCTGCTCCGTCCATCCTCTGGCCTGTATGCCCAAAGTTCCGGCTATGTTTATGAGTACTTGCAGAAGGAACTGAGCGCAAAAGTCCTGCAATAAACTATTGAGATTATCTTCACCGATGAATGCAGTTTGAGGGTGAAGACAAAGCTCAAGTGGAACCCCAACAAGACCAGCTTCGAAGAGCTTGTCAAGCTCATGGTAGAACACGACATCGCCAAGGTCGCCGCTGAAGGTGCCGCCGCCAAGGTCCGTACCAACCTCGCCGAATACCTCGAAAAGGGCATCGTCAAATAATTGATGCAAATTTTGCATCTGAAGTCCCCGCATAAGTAATCTATCCTTTAGGTTAACACATTGGTCACCTCTTCCGTCTGGTGACCCTCTATAGGTTTCCCCTTATGAAACCATTAATTCTTTTGAGTGGTGGTGGCTGGTGGTAAGCTCATTGAGGACTCCAAGCTCCACTGCCTTGACTGGAAGCATAAAGTTGAAATCGAAGAAGGCGTTTAAAAACTCTTCGAGTGGAACAAAGACTTATTATCTTATGTGATTTAAGTCATTTGTGTTCAAAAAAGCAATTATCTCATTCTTGATTTGTGGCTTTTGCCTTTAGTGTTTCGTTGGCCACTCTCTGTTTAAAGAGACTCCGAAACAATTGTGCTTACTAAGAAATAAAGCATCATAGGGGTGGGTAACCCGTTGGTCTCTCATAAGAAAAAGGTTCAATAACAGCGGGCCTACCCCTTTTAGAAGGTAACAATAATATGAATAATAAGATAATAACCGTCACCTCGCCGTTGTTGCCTGACCTCGACGAGTTTAGTGAAATGCTCAAGGAAATATGGGCGAGTAAGTGGATTACCAACAATGGTAGCTTCCACAAGCAGCTGGAGCAGGCTCTGGCTGAATACCTGAAGGTTCCGTATGTCAGCCTGTTCACCAACGGCACCCTGCCGTTGATCACCGCCCTACAGGCTCTGCGCATCACTGGTGAGGTCATTACCACCCCCTATAGCTTCGTGGCCACCACCCACGCTCTCTGGTGGAACGGCATCAAGCCTGTCTTCGTCGACATCGACTGGAAGACTGGCTGCATCGACCCCAACAAGATTGAGGCCGCCATCACCCCCAAGACCACGGCCATTATGCCCGTCCATGTCTATGGCAAGCCCTGTGACACAGAGGCCATTCAACAAATTGCTGACAAGTATGGCCTGAAGGTCATCTACGATGCTGCCCATGCTTTTGGTGTTGAGGTCAACGGTGAGAGCATCCTTAATGCCGGTGACATGTCGACGCTCAGCTTCCATGCCACCAAGGTCTACAACACCATCGAGGGCGGTGCCATGGTCATGCATGACGAGAAGACCAAGGCACGCATCGACTACCTGAAAAACTTCGGCTTTGCCGGAGAGACCGAGGTCGTCGCCCCCGGCATCAACTCGAAGATGGACGAAATGCGCAGCGCCTACGGTCTACTGAACCTCAGGCAGGTCGACGCTGCCATCGAGGCCCGCCACCAGGTCGCCATCAAGTACCGCGAGGCACTGAGGAATGTTGACGGCATAGAGTTCTGGGACGATCTCCCAGGTGTAAAACACAACTACTCCTATTTCCCCATCTTCGTCCACCAGAAGACCTACGGCATGACCCGTGACGAGCTGTACTTCAAGATGAAGGAGCAGGGCATCCTTGGCCGTCGCTATTTCTATCCTCTTATCAGCGACTTCAGCACTTACCGCACACTCCCCAGTGCCACGAAGGAGAACCTTCCCGTAGCCACCGAGATGGCCCGCGAGGTCATCTGCCTGCCCATGCACCATGCATTGACGGATGAAGATATAGAACGTATATTGAACTGCATTATCAAAAGATGAAACAGAAGAAACTGATGCTGCTTGGAGGACTGCGCTACCTCCTTCCTGTTATCAAAGCAGCACACGAGCAAGGGTATTATGTCATTACGGCAGACTATCTGCCTGATAACATAGCTCATAAATTCTCCGACGAATACTGCAATGTGAGCATTGTAGACAAGGAGGCTGTCTTGAAAGAGGCCCAACGCCTCCAGATAGACGGTATCATGTCTTTCGCCTGCGATCCTGGCGTGGTCGCAGCAAGCTATGTGCAGAATAAGATGGGGTTACCATCATTTGGCCCATTCGAGAGTGTTGAGATACTCCAGAACAAGGACAAGTTCCGTGCTTTCCTTCAGAAGAACGGTTTTAATGTACCGCAGGCAAAGGGCTTTGACAGCGTTGAGGCCGCTATGAGTGAAGTCTATTGGTATCCCTGGCCTGTCATAGTGAAGCCGACAGATGCAGCAGGCAGCAAAGGCGTGACACGAGTTGACAAGGCAGAGGACTTGAAGCCTGCTCTGGAATATGCGATGGAACATAGCATTTCTGGACGTATCATCGTAGAAGAGTTTATAGACAAACAAGGCTGTTCGTCAGATACTGACAGCATGTCCGTTGACGGGAAGTTAGTATTCACCAGTTTCTGTGCTCAACGGTTTGATGCGGATGCTACGAATCCCTATACACCGGCGGCTTACTCTTGGCCGTCAACTTTCACCAAGGAACAAGAGGAATATCTCACCTCAGAAATACAGCGCCTTATTACACTGTTGAATCTGAAGACTGTGGTTTACAACATTGAGGTGCGTGTAGCTCCTAATGGTAAGCCTTATATCATGGAGTTGACACCACGTGGCGGCGGCAACCGTCTTTGCGAGATGTTGCGCTATGCCACTGGTGTAGATATGATAACGGCTATCACTCGCGCTATGGTAGGCGACCCTATCCTGGAACCGATTGAACAGAAGCCTTACAATGGCCATTGGGCTGAGATTATTCTCCATGCTGACAAGAATGGTGTCTTTGATCACTTGGAAATAAGCGAAGGCCTGTCTGCTGAAATCATAGAAGAAGACCTCTGGGTAGAGAAAGGCGATATGGTAGAATCCTTTGAGGGGGCTAACAATGCCATCGGCACATTGGTACTGAAGTTTCAGACATCAGAAGAACTTGAACGTGCTATTACCCATCAGCGGGAATGGCTTAGAGTTGTGGTATAATAATAGTTTTAGAACAACAAAATGAAAAAGTTTGAAGGCAAGAAATTATTATTGCTAGGTTCTAATGTCGGTACACTTGATTTGATACGCTATGCCAAAGAACATGGTGCATTTACTATTGTTGCGGACAATTTGCCTAAAGACAAGTCATTCGGCAAACAAGTAGCTGACAAAGATGTCATGATAAGTACTGGCGACTTAGAAGCACTAAAGGAATATATAAAAGCAGAACACGTAGACGGTGTGTTTGCTGGCATCAGCGAGTTTAACTTGTTAAGTGCAATGAAGCTGTGTGAACATTTCAACTTTCCATTTTATTGCACTAAATCACAATGGGATTGCATTGAGGATAAAGAAATTTTCAGGAACATGTGCGGAAAATATCATGTGCCATGTCCCAAAACATATTTTTCAGGCTCAATAATACCAGATGAAGTGCTGGCTACTATTTGTTACCCCGCCATCATTAAGCCTGTTGACGCCAGTTCATCTATTGGTGTTACTATTTGTAGAACTCAAGATGCTTTGCTTGCTGCTGTTCCTGATGCGAAAAGAAATTCAGAAAAAGGGCGGTTTATCATCGAAGAATTCTTTGAAGGCGAAGAGTTCACTGCACACTATACTATTGCAAATGGAGAAGTGACTCTGTCCTGCGTTGATAATAGGGTTCCTGTTGCCATTCACGAAGGGGAAGTCATCACAATACCACTAGCCCGTGTGTATCCGTCAACGTTCACCACTGAATATATCAGGCAAGTTAACAAGCATGTGATAAAGCTGTGCAAGTCACTGAAGATGAGTACAGGCGTGCTTTTTGTTCAAGGATTATACAATAAACAGCAGAACCTGTTCTGTATATTTGAGGCAGGTTTAAGATGTGCAGGGGAGGCTCCTTACCGACTCATAGAGAAGGTTAACGGTATTAGTTTTATGAATAATTTCGTTGATTATGCCCTTTTAGGACGAGTTGAAGATTTTGACAGCAGCAAAGACGACCCTTACATGAATAATAAAGTTTGCTGTGTCGCTTCCTTTGTTGCCAAAGGAGGAACGGTCGGGGAAATCCTAAACTTTGAAGAGACCGTAAAAAAAGTTCCTTCAATTGTTGATAGTGAATGTCGCTACCATGAAGGTGACATCGTGCCAGACGGCAACACGCTCAGGCAGATAATGTTACGATTCGTTTTAATATGTGACAAACGAGAACAATTAGTAAAGGATATAGAATATATAAATAATTCTGTTAAGGTGTTAGATGAAGACGGCCAAAATATGTGCTATACTTTTGATGCAAGAAGTTATTTTTGCGGCCATACTAATAAAAGGCAGATTATAAAAATGTAGCAGTTTTTTTGGAGAACTGAACAATTTTGCTTATTTTTGCACCGAAATTGCAAGATGATATGGAAACGAACGATACAATGACTGCCAATGAGCCCGTCGCAGCATACGGCACGAACTCGTATGCTGACGTGATGTACTTTCTCCACACCATGAAGATAAGCCCGGAAGTGAAAGAGAAGGTGGGGCTGCGCCTTGTATTGGAGGTCAGGGGAAAATATCTTTCAAAAGCTTTTGCCCTGCTTGACCATCTTGCCGCGTTAGATCAAGATTGGGATGGCAATGGTGCCCCTCCCATATCACGCCGTGTCCTTAATAATGTGAAAAGTGTTCTTGCCATTTCTGACGATGTCGACTGGAAAGAATGGATGATTGGTCCTGACACCAATGCCACGTTGGGGCTACAGTCAAAAAGCACAATGGCTTGTATCAGTATTGGCGCCGAGGATTACTCTTATTTTGCCGAGATGGACGGTAAGGAGTATTCTGGTGATCATCTGAAATTCACTCCGGAATCTTTGTTAAGCACAATGCGTACCTTAGCATAATGCAACAGTATGGAAAACAAAGTCGAGGACAAGGAACGTGTAGCAAGGATTCTGAGCCGCGATTGGTTCGTAGATGGCAGACTACTCCATGTGGCCTTTGCCTTGAATCATGGCGAGACATATCTTTCGGTAAATCGAATGTCAGTCTCTTCCTTTCCATCAGATGTGAAGTCTTTCGTTGAGACACACCCCAATTACGTTTTCGGTGACACCTTGGATGAGTATTGCAGTGCAATACTTTCCGTAAGAGATATTCGTCAAATAAACGTAGAATACAAAGGAGAGAAATTGGATGTTGATATAGAGGTGGAGCCTCGCGATACCCATACCAAGTCACATGCAGGCATTTTTACGCGCTACCAAAATAAGAATGTGAAGAAGGGTGGAATGTTGACAATTAATCATTCGGACGAAGTTGCAAGCGATGTTATCCTTCTGAAAGTTCAGATGTCTCTGCTGCGTCAGTCAATAGTAGAAAAAAGCAAGCTCTGACTTAGCACTTCTGTTATTTTCTTTTTTGGTCACTCCCTTTCACGGGAAGTGACCCTTTGAGCGAATACATTCATTCACTATTATAACAGCACAATGAAAACAGTATTAGTTACAGGAGCCTCCGGCTTCCTGGGTCATCATCTTGTCGCCGAGCTGCTCAAACGCGGTGACACCAAGGTTATCGCTATTCTCGGACGGCCAGAGGACAAGGCCAATGCGCTGCCAGAAGATTCCAGATTACAAGTATTTACCATAGATGACTTGTTCACAGAGCAGTTTGAATATGTTGACACGGTTGTCAATTGTGCCTTTGCCAGAAGCAACGATGCGAAGTTGCTGGCAGGAGCCTTTGACTTTACTGAAACGTTAATCAAACGGCTTGAAGAATTGAAAGTGAAGTCCGTCATCAACATTTCCACTCAAGGAGTATACAAACGGTTAGGAGTTGGAGAGCTATCAAAGGAAGACTCTCCAATAGAGCCGATAGACCTATATAGCATGGCTAAATATGCAACTGAAAAGATGTTCAGCTTGTCATCTATACCTTATGTGACGAATGTCCGTTTGGCCAGCATCCTGATGCCTCAGCGCTTTCTCTATTTCTTTGTGAGCAAGGCAAAAGCTGGGGAATGTTTTACTGTGACTGTACCTAATCAATATGCAGCGCTATTGCATGTGACTGATGCCGCTACTGGCCTTGCTGCAATAACAGATAAGGCACCGTCAGAAAGAGCAGGTATTTATAACTTGGGCATTGGCACGCAATACTCTCTGTGGGATTATGCAGAAAGCGTAAAAAGCATAGGAAGTCCCCTAGGCTACAATGTACAGTTTGATGTTGAAGACAACAGCACAACAGTATGTGCGGGAATGGATTGTCAGAAACTAATGAATGATACTGGATGGAAGCCAAAACTCATGAAAGATGAAATGATAACTAAATTATTTAAGGAAATATAATTATGACTGAAATTGAAAGAATAATACAAAAGGGAATTGTAAAAGAGGACTTCCTAAAAGAAGAAGTTAGAAACGACTATCTGGTGACAACAGAAAGGAAAAAAGTATGGACAATTGTCTTAGACCTTATGGTAGAATTTGATAAGGTTTGTAAAAAACACAACATTCGCTACTACCTTGATGGAGGTTCTCTTTTAGGTGCAGTAAGGCATGGGGGATTTATACCATGGGACGATGACATAGATTTAGCTATGCCTCGTGAAGATTATGAGAGATTTATTCAATTAGGAAAAGAATTTGAAGAACCTTATTTCTTGCAAACTCCATTTTCTGACCCTGAATCTTTTTATTCCTTTGCTAAAGTAAGAAATAGCAACACGACAGCCCTAAATATTTTCAAGTATCAAAAATTCAATCACGGCATTTGGATTTCTATTTTCCCTTTAGACGTTTTCCCCTTGACAAAAGAAGCAGAAGAAGCATATTCCCAAATATGCAAATTAACATATGACAATTCAACATATATGAGAATGAAGAATCCATATTTGGATGCGAGAAATCGTAATCGCATAGCTACATACTCAGGGAGAGATCCATTTGAAAACTTTATAGAAATACAAAGATTATGTTCACAATTCAATGGGAGTGATAGCAAATATTGGGGAACTTTAACCATCACTATCAGAGAATTCAAAAGAAAGGCATTATTACGAAAGTCTTATGATACAGTAATTTTGAAAAAGTTTGAAAGCATGCAGCTTCCAATTCCTTCCGGTTTTGATGATGTATTAGTGCAAGAATATGGGGATTATATGAAATTGCCACCAATAGGAGAAAGAGACGCGCATGATGATATGTTTTTTGACCCAGACAAGCCATATATTGAATATCTTAATGAACTAGCATAATAAGATATGGATTCTTTTGAATTACATCAACTTTCTCCTTTTGATGGGGTAGACAGTTATCAGTTACTTCAGAGGATTGGTGAAAAAGAAAATGACTTCACCAATCCCATAAATGGGAAAAGTTTCGAAGAATATAAGGCATGGCTCGTTCAACAAGACGACTGGGCTAATGAAATAAACCTGCCAAAAGGGTATGTTGGTCAGACCTGTTTTTGGCTAGTAGCTAATAATTTAATTGTTGGGTTCGGAAAAATCAGGCATGCCTTAACAGAACATTCCCGTAAAGAAGGTGGAAATATCGGTATTGCTATTGATCCCACAGAGAGAGGAAAAGGGTATGCAACGCGTTTCATACCACTTTTGCTTCAAAAAGCCCAAGAGATGGGAATAGGAGAAATCTTGATAACTGTAAAAAAGTACAATTTTCCATCGAAAGTTGCATTCGAGAAAAACGGTTGTAAAGTATTTAAGGAAACAGAATGTTGGTGGTATTTAACTATATAAGAGTTTTATGTATTATCAGAATAGAAAAATAGAAACACTTCATAGGATTTTCGATCAAAACGAGAGAAAAGATTATCTGCGTCTTGATTTGAACGAGAATCCTGGGGGCTTACCGCAGGAGTTTATACATCAAGTATTGGAAGAAATCACTCCGCAGTTTGTCGCTCAATATCCAGAGACATTGCACTTCACAAAAGTACTTGCTAAGTATCTTGGTACAGACATATCACATCTGTGTATAGTCAATGGCTCAGCTGAAGGCATCCGTTATATTATTCAGGCTTTCACCTCAACAAATGGAAGAATTGTGGGAGTTGTACCGAGTTACTTTATGTTCCAGGTTTATTCCGAAATGTATGGCAGAAATTTCGTTAAGGTTCCTTACAATGAAGATTTGACAATGGATATAGCTAACATTATCCGCGAAATGACGGATGACACGCAACTTCTTATCCTTCTCAATCCTAATAACCCGATGGGCAACGTTTATTCAGACAAAGAGTTTGAACAATTGATGAAGGTAGCTAACGAGAAGCAGATAACGGTTTTAGTGGATGAAGCCTACCATTATTTCTATCCCAAGACTTTCATTAAGTATGCTTTGGAGAAAGAGCATGTCTTTATAACCCGCACTTTCTCTAAACTCTTCTCTATGGCTGGCTGTCGACTGGGGTATGTGGTTGGATGGCCAGAAGGTGTGAAAATGGTACAAAAGTTGTGCACACCTCATAATACTAATGCATTTGCTATGAAGTTTGCAGAGGAAATCATTACTCATCCTGGTGTTCTGCAATCCTTGATTGACAAATTCAATGAAGGTAGGAGCTTTTTAATTGAGGCGCTTGATGCCAATGGCTATCCACATAAAGGAGATGCTGGTAACTTTTTATTCATTAAGACAAGAACGGATGCGGAGATTATTGTAAAACGCATGAAAGAGGATAAAAAGATTCTAATTAAATCATATCCCAATGTTGGAGAATTTGGAACATGTCTTCGCGTCTCAATTGGTGAGAAGATATTTATGCAAAGATTTATGGAGGCTCTTCTTGAACTCGACAAATAGCAAACATGACAAAAGTCATCACCTACGGCACATACGATTTGCTCCACTATGGGCATATACGCTTATTAAAACGGGCAAAAGCCCTTGGCGATTATCTCATAGTAGGGGTAACAGCTGACGACTTCGATAAGGCACGCGGGAAAATCAATGTGCAGCAATCTCTAATAGAGAGGATGGATGCTGTGCGTGCTACAGGACTGGCCGATGAAATTATTGTAGAAGAGTATGAGGGACAGAAGATAGATGACATCCTTCGTCGTGGAGTGGATATTTTTGCTATCGGCTCCGACTGGCAGGGTAAATTTGACTATTTGAATGAGTATTGCAGAGTTGTCTATCTGGAGCGGACTGCAGGGGTTTCCAGCACAGAACTACGTGCAGAAAAGAGGGCTTTACGCCTAGGCATGGTTGGAGAGGCCAAATTCCTCAGCAAATTTGAAAGGGAAAGTCACTATGTAAACGGCATAGAAATATCTGGATTATGCACAGCCGACAGAGAGCTTGTATCCAAAGAGAACAATCTTGGACGACTACCACTTGTAACGGATGACTATGAGAAATTGCTTTTTAACTCTGATGCCGTGTATCTGCTTTCCCATCCTTCACTTCATTACGAGCAGATCAAGAAAGCTCTATTACAAGGCAAGCACGTACTCTGTGAGTCGCCATTAACATTAAATGTTGAGCAGTGGCAAGAACTCTCATCCTTAGCCCATGCAAAAGAACTTGTTTTGATGGATGCTATCAGAACTGCCTATGCAATGGCCTATTATAGATTGCTGCTGCTTGTAAAAAGTGGCATTATAGGCGAAGTAATGTCAATAGACTCCTCATGTACAAGTCTTAGAGATACAGATGTTTCAAATGACAAGCTACACAATATATGGAATAGTATATGTACATGGGGACCTTGTGCTCTCCTGCCAATCTTCCAATTATTAGGCACAGACTACAAGCATAAGCAGATAACAAGCCATTTGCGTGATGAATCTATCATGTATGACACTTTTACAAAAATCACTTTTGTCTATTCAAATGCAGTTGCTTCCATAAAAGTCGGAAAAGGCGTGAAGACAGAAGGTGAACTGGTTATATCAGGAACCAAGGGCTATATCTATGTTCCTGCTCCTTGGTGGAAAACTGAGTATTTCGAGATACGTCGTGAAGACCCCGCTCAAAACAAGCGCTATTTCTATCAGCTTGACGGTGAGGGTATTCGTTATGAGTTGGTGTCATTCTTAAAGGCAATTCAGGGGGGCAAGATTTCTACTTATATCAGTCCAGCGGTCTCTTCGGGTATCGTAAAGATGTTAGAGACTTTTTATAACGGCGATTTAATAAGTATTTAGCTTTTCAAAGGCCCGTGGCAAGTATTTAAGATGACTGATTATGTCAAATACTCAGTTCACCACGCTGGCCCCAGCGAGCGAAACCTAAATTACATGTTTGTAATATAGGAGCAAACTGAATAATGATAAACCAAACAGTGATCATTCAACATAAAGAAACCAACTAAATAGATGGCAGAATCGCTAAAGAACAAAACAGTCAAGGGCGTGGCCTGGAGTGCCATTGATAACGTTGTACAGTTTGGTGTCACTTTCGTGGTGGGCATCATCCTGGCCAGATTGCTATCACCTGACGATTATGGCCTGATAGGCATCATAGGTATCTTCACCGCAGTCTGCACCGCTCTTATCAATGGTGGTATGGGATCAGCATTGATAAGAAAGAAGGATGCCACTGACGATGACTATAACACTGTTTTTATAGTTAATAATTGTGTCAGTCTTGTACTCTATGCTGTCATCTTCTTTTGTGCTCCGTTGATAGCTGATTTCTTTTACCGCGAGGAGCTTGTTGCCCTTACCAGGGTTGCCTCATTAGGGATGATTATCGGTGCATTGGCAATGGTACAGCAGACACGTCTTACGAAATGCATTGATTTCAAGACACAAACCAAAATAACGCTTGTAGCTTCCCTTGTTAGTGGCGTGATAGGCATTGCTATGGCTTTGATGGGGTTTGGTGTTTGGGCATTGGTAGCACAGCATCTGTCAAGCCAGATAATTCGCACGCTTCTACTTTGGTTCTTTAACAAGTGGATTCCCAAACTGCGATTCTCCACTGACAGTTTCCATGAGCTATTTGGCTTTGGATGGAAAATGATGGTGAGTGGTGTCCTTGATACTATTTGGAAAGAATTATATCAGGTGGTGGTCGGCAAGTTTTATAGTCCTGCCACACTTGGCCAATACACACGTGCTAAGCAATTCTCAACACTTTTTTCCAGTAACCTTACAAGCGTCATTCAACGCGTCACCTATCCAGTTCTGAGCAACATCCAAGATGATAAAGAGCGCATGGTGTCAGCATATCGCAGGATTATCAAAGTAACGATGTTTGTCACAGCTATCTGCATGTTTTTCCTTGGTGCTGTTTCGGAACCACTTTTGTATTGTCTGATTGGCCCCAAATGGCATGAGGCTGCTATTTATCTCCCGTTAATCTGTATAAGCGGTTCCCTCTATCCCCTGCATGCTATCAACCTTAATATGTTGCAGGTGCAAGGTCGCAGCGACCTATTCCTTGGCTTAGAAGTTATCAAGAAAATCATTGGCATTGCTCCCCTCGCCATCTGCATCATTTATGGAATCCTACCCATGCTCTACGTAAGTATAGTAATTGGTGTCATCTCCTTCTTTCTTAACTCCTACTATTCCGGCAAGTTGATAGGGTATTCATCGTGGATGCAAGTGAAAGATGTGGCCCCATCATATGGCGTAGCCACAGCGATAGCCTTAGCGGTTTATTTCCTAAAATACATTCCAACCACCTATTGGTTTATCCTCCCCTTGCAAATGGTCCTTGGAGTTTGTTTTTTCTTCCTCTTCTGCACGAAAACAAAAATGCAAGAGTACAAAGAAGTTAAAGGTTTATTAAGACCCTATTTGAGCAAAATCAAGAAGTAATGGAACAAAATTACAAATATTTGGTCTGCACTCGGTGTTTTACTTTTAACCACGCCCCTTACATAGTAAATGCGATGGATGGATTCTCAATGCAGGAAACTAACTTTCCTGTCGTCACCTTAGTTGTGGATGATGCATCAACTGATGGAGAACAAGAAATCATTCGCAAATACCTCGCCGATAATTTTCAAACTCCCTGCCGAACAGAAGAAACAGATGATTTCTATCTCATCTGTGCCAACCACGCTACAAATGTCAATTGTACCTTTGTTGTGTTTCTTTTGAAATATAACCACTATAGCATTAAGAAATCCAAAATTCCATATCTGGGAGAATGGTTGGATAGCGCAAAGTACCTAGCATTGTGTGAGGGGGATGACTATTGGATTTCATCAGTAAAATTGCAGAAACAGGTAGATTACTTAGAATTACATCCAGATTTTTCCCTCTGCTTCCATGGTGCAAGAATAGAAACCGAAGACGAAAAATACCCTATAATAAAAACAATGAAGCGATTGGACTGCCGAGAGTACACTGCCGAAGAGATATATGACAATTGGACTATCCCAACGGCAAGTGTTTTATATCGGAAGGATGTCAATATTGAAAAAGATAAAAGATTTGTCTACGGTGACCTTGTTCTATTTTTATCTTGCGCAGTAGCAGGAAAAATGTTTTGTTTGGGCGATACAATGAGCGTATATCGCAGACACAGCAATGGAATGAGTACTAGCAATACTAGTTTTCTTAAAATAATTAATCACCAACTTGCATTGAAGGATCATTTTCCACAATTAAAAAAAATAATGGATATACATATTGCAAGAAAATTTGTTATTTATTTTTTTATGGGTGGATTGAATAAGGACTCATGGGATGTATGTAAAGTATTAATAAAGCATCCACGTTACATTATTCCGTCAATTAAGTATTTGCCATCTTTTTTTGTTAAATATTTCAAGCATTAATAATAGCGCGGTTGCTTTATTTGGTCAATGAATAGCTATACTGGTCATACATTAGAAAACAGGTTTTTCACATTATTAGTGACTATTTATATTTTATCTGTTTTCTTCCCAATAATGAATACTATTGGGGTAAGCTTTGTCATGGGGTTACTAATTGCTACGGGGATGCTGTTTTTCCCTCAAAGAGTGTTTCAAAAGCCTTTTTACATGATGTGCTGTTTTATTTTAGTGGCTATTATCTATTTTCTATTTGGGAAAGGTCTTCCCATAATATCGTTGGCATTAATATCATTATCCTTTCTTAGTAGCATAGTGGTTACAGTCTGTTTGGATTGCTTTTCAATAAAGCAGTTGAAATTTTTGTATTATTTGCTGTTAGGTCTTTTATTGTACGCGATTATTGGAACTTTCTTAATTCTGCTAGATAATCCCATGGCTGTTAGAATGTTCGGCTATGGTCAAGGACTTGACATTTATGAACAGTCGCAATATTTTCAATATAAAATGCGCGGATTGTTTAGTTATGGATTCGGAGAGGCACTTGCTATTTTTTTACCAGCGCTATTGGCGTTTGCATTGTATTCGAGAAATAAAATCAATTCTATAATATGTATCCTTATTATCCTTGGAGGTACTATTACTCAGTTGATGGGGTCTTTAACCACATCATTCCTTTTAACAATAGTTTTCTGTATTTTTGTACTGCTGTCTTATTTTTCTGTCAAAAGGAAAAAAAGTAGTATTGGAATTGTTTTGTTAGCAATGATACCCTTCGCTTTTTTTGTTTCATCATATATAGAATATAACACACAATTTGTGATGAAAATGGACGATATTACGGATAGTTATTCAGAGGGACATATGACAGGGCAAGTCCAGACGAGAGGTAATTTGTATCTCCAATCCATTTCCGTCTGTCTAAGTAATCCGATATTGGGCTTCGGTGATTATCCACATGGCTCAAATACGGAAGAAAAGACAGTGGGCCTACACTCTACTGTTTTCGATTATTGGGGCCTGTTTGGTGTTTTTGTTTTGATTTTGTATTATGCGTGGAAAAGTACAATAAATGTTTTTTTACATGAACTTGACAAGAATCGTAGGAAAGCATATCGCTGGTATTGGCTTTCTTTATTAGGTCTCTTGTTGTTAAAGGGACCTGTTACACTTGGAACAAATTTTCTCTTTTCAACTGTATTCGTTGGATTATTGTGTTCATTTGAGAATCGTATATTGAGCATTAAAAATTAATTAGAATGAAGAAAAAAGTTGTGATTTGGGGTGACGATCACCACAATGCATTAGGGTTGTTGAGAATGTTGGGGGGGCATGGCTTTGAAGTTCTTTTTTTGGTTCATCATTCGTCTCGCAATGTTGCTACGGCAAGTAAATATTGTAAAAAGTTTGAGGTGGTCAAAAGTATAAACGACGGTTTAGCATATTTGTTTGAAAATTACAAAGACAAAGAGAACAAGGCTGTATTATTATTTACGGCAGATAAATTCTCTGAAGCAGCTAATCAAAATCTGTCTCAATTAAATGATTATTTTTATGTAGCTGGTCCTTCCCAAGAAAATGTTTTGACTACAATTGATGACAAGTATGAGATGGGGAGATTAGCTGACGAATGCGGCATACATGTGCCAGAGACATGGTTGATTCCGGCTTCATCAGTCAATGAAGTTAATATTTTCCCAGCTATTATCAAACCATGTAGCCCAGCTCAAAAAGATTTTAAAACCAAGGTGGTTAGTAATAAAAAGCAGTTGCTTAGAGCTGCGAAAACATTTGATGTAAATAGAAGATATGTCATTCAGCCATTTATCCGCAAAGAGGCGGATGGGTTGATATATGGGTGCCGAACATGGGATGGCATAACCCATTTAGCTGGTATCTGCGTACGTAACAGATGGTCGGACGATGGTTGTGGCTCTTTTGGTTACATTACATCAGATATTCCAAATAGTGTGTCTTTATCTGGGATAAATCTCTTTTTAGAAACAATCGACTTTCGGGGATTATTTAGTGTTGAATATGCATTGACTAAAGACGATACTTTTTTTTATGAGTTTAATTTAAGAAACGATGGTACTTCTGTACTCTTCTATAATGCAGGTTCTAATCTTGCTCTTTCTTTTGTCAATAGTTGTTTTGGCATCAAAGATGAGGTGCCAATAAAAGTGAAAGGGAAGCAGTATTTAATGCATGAAATTCTTGATAAGTTTAATATTTATGATGGCAATGTCTCAGTAAAACAATGGTATGAAGACAAAAAGAAGGTAACCATTCATTTCTTATACGACCCCGATGATATGCGACCCTATGAGATTCAGAAGTCTATGGAAACGAGAACTTTTATTCATCATATAATTTCTCGTTCTTGGATAAATAAGATTCGTCTCAAAATTAAAAATAAAAACAGATTGAGAAATGAGAAAACTAATCATTAATGCCGATGATCTTGGAATCTCTTTGAAAGTGGATTCTACGATAGAAAGATGCATTAAAGAAGGTGTTGTTACTTCCAGCACACTGATATCTAATGCACCTGCGTTTGAGGATGGAGTAAGGATTGCCAAGCAATATCCCAAGGTTTCTGTTGGCGTACATCTGAATTTAATTGAGTTTGCCCCCTTAACTAATTTGGAAGTCTTCAAAGAACATGGAATTGTAGGAACTGACGGCCATTTTATCGAAGGTGCTATATTTGTTGTAAAGGTTGATGATGAATTAAAGAAAGCAATTTTCGAAGAGTGGGATGCGCAAATCTGTAAAGTGGAGTCAGCAGGTATAATACCAACGCACTGTGATAGCCATCAGCATACACACACCATCCCGTCATTATTGGAACCATTATGCCGGGTACTTGAAAAACACAACATTTCAAAAGTTAGAAGGAAGAGCATTCCTTCAATCTTTTTAATGCTTAAAGAAAAAAGAAAGCCTTCCGTTTCTCTTGACAAAAGTAATGCAATAGTTCACCCCAAAAGAAATGTTGTTTATCGTCGTTTGCACACCTTCATTTCTAAGTATAAAAGTATTAAATGGAATCATCAGGTGGGGAATCGTTTTGCTATAACAAATTCTTTTTTTGCTTTTAGACATTTTTATGGTAACCATAATATATTGCATTTAGGTGGTTTCTCGGCCATTATTGAACTAATGTGCCATCCTGGACATGAGGCATATCAAGAAGAAACTGAAAGTTTGATGAATGCCAAATGTTGGCTTAATGAAAAGTACAAATTGATTTCTTACAGAGATATATAATTATATGAGGTTAACGATAGTTCTTACAGTTTATAATAAAGAACGATACTTATGCAGGATATTTGATGCATTATTCAATCAGAAAAATGTGGGTGTAGATGATTATGAGGTTTTGGTAGTCAATGATGGCTCTACAGATGGCTCCGCAAAGGTCATTAATGAGTTTGAAAAAAAACAATCTCATGTGCGAGTGCTGACTCAATCAAACCAAGGACTCTCAATGGCCCGCAACAATGGCGTAGATGAGGCTCGAGGTGAATACGTTTGGTTCGTAGATGCCGATGACACTGTTTCAAGTAACGCAGTGTTCCTAATATGCAATGCAACAGAATCTAATCCAGATATTATTCCTATTTATGCGAAGACAGAAGGTATAGATAAAGTGAGAAATGCCATACCTCGAGAAGCCAAGACTGGTAAAGATGTTTTGCTGTCAGAACAATGGCAGCAATGTGGGGTCTTCTATGTTTATCGCAAGTCTTTCTTAAAAGATAATAATCTGCATTTTCTTCCAGGCATATATCACGAAGATGCAGAGTTCACTCCACGGATGCTTTATAGCGCCAAGACTGTTAAGGTGATACCGGAAGTGCTTTACACTGTTTATCGTGATCCTGATGGCATCACTCAAGTTCCAAGAGCCAAAAGAGCATTTGATTATTTAACTGCTTCTGAAAGACTTTCGAAGTTCGTTTTAGATAAAGGAGAGGAAATGACTAAAGTGGGTGAGGCTATTGCTAACAGCATAGCACAAGATATAAATAATGCTTTTTTCATTATATGCAAGAATAGTGTTGATGAACAACGAGAGTTGAATAAAAGGTTTTACCTATCTCGACAATTGTTGCTGCGTTTGTTATCAATTGCGCAACAAAAGAAGTATCGAATAGAAGCTATGGTATTTCGCTTTTTTCCGTATAAATATGTCAGTATTTACAAGTTGATGCAACTATTTAATAGGTAATGAGTGATTTCATTTGTCCATCTATCCTACTTAAGTATAGATAATCATATTTTTGTTTTTTTGCTTGAGAAAATGAAAATATGTATAATTACCACGACCTGCTAATCTGAATGAAATGATTTAGACAAGCAAGATACTTGCTGATGGTATTGACTTGGTGCGTATTGATTTATACAGTAATGGTGAACGTATTTGGTTCGGAGAAATGACTCTCACTCCTTCTGGATGTATCTTCCATAGGTGGAGTAATAAGGCTCTGGATGAACTTGGCGCACTTTATAGGGGAAAGGTGAAAAAAGGAGGGTAAGTTTTGTTATTACGATTATTGCCCTTTTGGGGCATTCGTGTTTAATTAAAATATATTGTTATGAAGCTTTGTGTTATTTATAATTTTGCAGCACATTATAGAGCACCTGTATTCATAGAGATAGATCGAGCATTTGACTGCGACTGGTATTTTGGGAAAGCGAATGATGACATCAAGAAGATGGATTATGCTCTACTGAAGGGGAAGGTAGTTGAATTGGAAACATGGAAGAAATTTTCTATTACTTGGTACCGAGGAGTGCTGGGACTACTGCGCAAGAAAGAATACGACACCTATATAGTGTTTGCCAATACCAAAGACTTAAGTACTTGGGGCTTTGGAATTATGGCACGAATTCTTCACCCAAAGAAAAAAGTTTATTTTTGGAGCCATGGCTGGTATGGAAAAGAGAATCGTCTGGAAGCCAGAATTAAAAGATTTTTGTTCAGACTGCCCAGTGGAGGAACATTTCTCTATGGTAACCATGCTCGTGACTTGATGATAAAAGAGGGACTGCGTTCAGATAAACTGTTCGTGATTTATAACTCATTGAATTATGATGAACAGTTGAAAGTAAGACAATTGCTGACCCCACAGGCTCTCTATCAGGAACATTTTGAGAATAGCAATCATAATATTGTTTTCATTGGCCGTTTAACCAAAGTGAAACGGTTCGATTTACTACTTGATGCTGTAGCAATTTTAAAGGAAAAAGGTGAATTAGTGAATGTAACTTTCATTGGTGATGGCATAGAACGGCAAAATATGGAATCAATGGTGGAAGAAAAGGGCATTTTGAATCAAGTATGGTTTTATGGTGCATGTTATGATGAAAAGACTAATGCAGAGTTGATCTATAATGCCGATCTCTGCGTATCTCCTGGCAATATCGGGTTGACAGCAATGCATGTGATGATGTTTGGTTGTCCTGCGATAACTAATGACGATTTTGCATGTCAGATGCCAGAGTTCGAGGCCATCAAAGTTGGAAAAACCGGAGATTTTTTCCAAGCAGGTAATGCCACTGCTTTGGCTGAATGTATTAGTGCTTGGTTTAATATGCATGGAAACGATAGAGAAAATATACGGAAAGCATGTTTTGACGAAATAGATTCTATTTGGAATCCTCATAACCAAATAAGGATTTTAAAAGGAGTTGTAGGAGAACCATAAGAATACTATAATTGTTTTTTCTACATGATACCTTTAGCCTGAAGGTATTCACGGCATGGCACACGTATAGAAAAGCAAAGGACTGTTAAAAGTGTACATAGCCTATGTACACACTGTACATAGCCTGTGTACACAGTGTACATTGCCTTTGTACACATCTCGCAGGCTTTCCGCGTGAACAACGCACTGATGCTGCCAATATAGGAACATAAGAAAAAGGAATGAATAATCCAAGTTAGAAAGAACAAATATGTGAGAGGCAACTTTCATTTTAATTAATTGGTTAAGGAGAACCGTGGCATAATATGGGAATTCTTAGTTTTTTATCCTCAACAGCGTACCTTTTCCGTTGTGCTTATGATAAGTTCGTAAGACAGTCATTGTATAAGAGTATGCTTGGCTATTGCGGGAACAATGTGACAATGCGAAATCTAAAAGGATTTCCTTCAAAATCAGTAAAAAGGATGTACCTTTATGATAATGTGGTTGTGAAAAGTTTCTCCTTAATTAGTGTCACAGGAAAGTTTATTATGAAAGAGAATTCTGGTGCATCTACGGGGTTAATTGTCATAACCGGGAATCACCAGAGAAAAGCAGGTCAACTATTCATATTGGAAGCAAAAAGTCATGACCTAGACATAGAAGAAGACGTGATTGTCGAAGAGGATGTCTGGTTAGGAGCCAATGTTACCTTATTGGCGGGTGTTACAATCGGAAGAGGCGCAACAGTCGGTGCTGGAGCCGTTTGTTTTAAAAGTATACCACCATATTCAATTGCTGTGGGAAATCCTGCAAAAGTTGTTGGATTTAATTTTACCCCTGAAGAAATATTGGCGCATGAGGAAAAATTATATCCTAAAGAAACAAGACTGTCAAAAGATACTCTTGAAAAGAATTATAAAAAGTATTTCTTAGATAGGATAAAAGAGATAAAAAGTTTTACTAGAATTTAAATTTAAGCATTATGGAACTAAATGAATTTGTAGAGAAGTTTGCAGAGCAGTTTGAAGACACTGATCCTTCAGATATTACGGCAGAGACCAATTATCGTGAGTTGGACGAATGGAGCAGTCTAATGGGTATGGTGATTATCGCCTTTGTCAAGACCGAGATTGGTAAGACTGTGACCGGAGACGATTTGAAGGCTTGCAAGAGTGTAGAAGCACTGTATAACCTGATAATGGCAAAAAAATGAGTGAATTCAATCCATTTACTCTTGAAGAAAAAACTATATTGGTAACTGGAGCATCATCGGGCATAGGGCGAGCCATTGCTATCGTTTGTTCCCGGATGGGAGCAACGATTGTTGCTAATGGTCGTAACGTTCAACGACTGGAAGCCACCATAGCAGACTTGAAAGGTGATGGCCATCAGATGATAGCAGCTAACTTGACCCTTTTAGACGAGGTGAAACGAGTAGCTACGCAGACCCCGAAACTGGATGGTATCGTGCATTGTGCAGGTATAGGTCATCGCCAGCCAACGAAACTTTTGACAGAGCAAGAAGTGGAAAGGGTGATGAAAGTCAACTTCATGTCAGCAGTGTCGCTACAGACAGAATTGATGACCGCTAAGAAAATCAATAAGGCGGCATCCATCGTGTTTGTGGCTTCAGCTGCTTCACACATGCCTGCTTATGGCAATGCTGCATATTCAGCATCAAAAGCCGCTATTGTTGGATATGCTAAGTGTCTTGCTCTGGAACTTGCACCACGTGGTATTCGTGTAAACTGCATCTGTCCCGCTATGGTTTGGACAGACCTGATTATGCAAGAGGGAGTGGGAAAAGAAGAATTGGAGCAAGCACAACAGAAATATCCACTAAAACGATATGGTCAACCAGAAGATATAGCTAACTTGGCAATATATCTGCTTTCTGACGCGTCCCAGTGGATGACTAACAGCTGTATTGACATAACAGGCGGAACGAATGAACTTTAGAATAATGAAAGAAGCATTTATAAAGGGTATATCTTATTACTTGCCAGAGCGGGTATATACTAACGACGACCTTGTACGTGATTTCCCTGAGTGGAGTGTTGACAAGGTTATGAAGAAAGTGGGTGTTGAAACACGCCACCTTGCCGCTGGGGATGAAACCGCTGGTGACATGGCAGAGAAAGTTGCCATAAAATTGTTTGAAGAATACGGTGTTGAGCCGACCAGTATAGATTTCCTGTTACTCTGCACCCAGAGTCCAGACTACTTCCTGCCGAGCACAGCCTGTGTGTTGCAAAACAGGCTGGGTATTCCCACCTCTGCAGGTGCTTTTGATTATAACTTGGGTTGCTCCGGCTGTATCTATGGCATGGCCATGGCTAAAGGTTTGATTGCTGCTGGAATAGCTAAAAATGTGCTTCTGCTGACAGCGGAGACCTATAATAAATACCTACACCCAGAGGATAAAAGCAATCGGTCTATTTTTGGAGACGGTGCTGCTGCCTGTCTGATTTCAACAGAGGGCTTTGCAAAGATTGGCGACGTGGTGTTGGGAACGGATGGCTCTGGAGCTAACAACCTCATTGTGAAAACGGGTGCTGCACGTTGTAAAAATGCTACAGGAAACAGTGTTGAGGATAGTGAAGGACATTTATGGAGAGATGATTATCTTTACATGAATGGAGGTGCTATCTTCAACTTTACGCTGGATGCTGTTCCTGCTATGATGAAGCAGTTGTTCGAAAAGAGTGGTTTGACTAAAGATGAGATTGATTATTACGTTTTCCATCAAGCAAACCAGTTTATGTTGAGCACTATCCGTAAAGTCTGTGGACTGCCCAAAGATAAATTCTATATGGAAATGGCTCACGTGGGCAATACCGTATCTTCGACGATTCTGATTGGACTGAAAGATAGCATCCAAAACGGCACTATTCACGAAGGTATGAATGTTATGTGCTGTGGGTTTGGTGTTGGACTGAGCTGGGGAGGCACGGTTTTAAAATTCTAATAAATGAGAAAGCTGTTAGTATTGGCTGCAGGCCTCCTGCAAATACCTGTCATTAAGAAAGCCCGTGAGATGGGTATATATGTTATCGCTGCCGATGATGACCCGGATGCTCCAGGCATGGCTTTGGCAGATAAGGCAGTTGTGCCAAGGGGGCTAATGAATGAAGAAAAGATGTTGACCATAGCCAAGGAAGAACAAATAGATGGCGTAATACTTCCCTGTTCAGAGGTGGCCATGAGTGTGATGGGACGTATCAATGATGAACTGCATCTGAGTGGTATCTCGAAGGAAATGGCTATACGCGCCACCAACAAACATCTGATGCGTGAGGCTTTTGAGCGGTATGGTGCACCAAGCCCTGTGTCGCGATGCTTTAAGAATGTCGAACTGGTCTGGGGCTGTTTCTGTACAGACTTTAAAGGTCTAACTTGAATTATTCACGCCTATTTTTATATGTCTGCGACGCTACGTAAATAATCAAGTGAATCTCTACGGGTTTGTTTAATTTCAAACATATTAATATATGATTATTGTAATCGGAGCATCAAGCTTTATTGGTGTTCACACCGTCACCGAATTAGTTAACCAAGGATGTGAAGTCCTGGTAACCGGAAGAAAGAATAGATTCAAAGAGCATTATGATGCTTTAGGGGTAAAGTATGTGAACCTTGACCTAGATAACGAAGCTGACTTTGAGCAATTGCCCAAGAATGGGGTTGAAGGCGTAATCTTACTTGCAGGTCTTCTGCCTGCCAACGCTCCCGTGAATTTGGATGAGGACGAGAACGCAGCAGACTACTTCCGCATCAATGTCATTGGTACCATCAATGTGTTGGAGTATTGCCGGAAGAATGGAATCAAGAGGGTAATATCTACTTGTTCATACGCTGATGTGCGTGGGGCGTGGAGTGCGACAAAAAGAATCACGGAGGATGAGCCACGTGATTTTATCTTTACGGGCGATCATGCTGTGTATGTCATTTCCAAGAATGCAGCTAATGACGTGATGGAGTATTACAATCAGCAGCATGGGATGAAGAATGCTGTATTCCGTTTCCCCACAGTGTTTGGAGTAACCCCTCACATGTCACTATTTGTTAACGGTGAGATGAAGAAATCTGGTTTCCAGATTTTCATGGAGAAAGCAGAAAAGGCAGAGGATATCACTGTATTTGGCAATCCCAAGATGATTCGTGATGTGGGGTATGTTAAAGATATTGCTCACGCTTTCTATTTGGCTATCAAGAGTGAGAATACCTACGGACTATATAATATGACCGCTGGTGGTGGCGTGACACTTCAAGAACAGGCTGAGGTGATGCGTGATGTTTTTGGGCCTGCAGATGGTCGCAGAAGTAAGATTGTTTACAAGCCCGAGGTGCAGAACAACACGCCGTCCTATCTGTTCTCAATGGAAAAGGCGAAAAGAGACTTTGGATTCGAGCCAAAGTTTAGGACCTACCGCCAGATGATGGAGGACTTCAAGAAGGATTGGGATAACAACTTATACCGCGATTTGTTCAAGTACTGATTCTGCTGAACAAGAATAGCTCGAATAATACCTATCTTATGTATAAACAATTCTTTAAGCGATGGATAGATTTTGTCATCGCACTAATTGCATTTCCATGTGTTCTGCTGTTATGCGTCTTAGTATGGATTGCCATCAAACTTGATGATGGTGGGCCTTTGTTCCACATGGCAAGGCGTATTGGAAAGAATGGACGCATCTTTAAGATGTTCAAGTTCCGTTCAATGATAGTGAATGCACCTGACCTTAGGATGGAGGACGGCAGTACCTACAATGCGGAAGATGACCCTCGTGTGACTAAGGTGGGACGATTCCTGCGTAAGACCAGCTTAGATGAGATTCCACAATTACTAAATGTACTGATTGGTGACATGGCATTGATAGGACCTCGACCTGACTCTGCTTTTTATTTGGAACATTATACGACCGAAGAACGGGTGATTCTGACAGTTCGCCCAGGCATCACAGGATGGAATCAGGCGGTGAACCGCAATTCTGTGGGCACAAAAGAAAAGTTGCAGGCAGACATCTATTATGTAGAGCATTTGTCTTTCCTTTTTGATTGTAAGGTGATTTGGTTAACTGTTAAAACAGTCCTTGCGCATAAGGATGTGTATAGAGCGTAAAATGGCAATGAAGAAACTGATGGTATTGGCAGCGGGACTGCTACAAATACCTGTAATCAAGAAAGCGAAGGAGATGGGATACTTCGTCATCGCTGTGGATGACGACCCTAAAGCTCCGGGTATGGCACTTGCAGATGAAGCTGTTGTGCCTGGTGGCTTGATGGACGAGGAGAAATTGGTAGCTATTGCCAGAGAAGAAATGATAGACGGCGTGATTCATCCTTGCTCGGAAGTTGCTATGAGCGTGATGGGACGCATCAATGATGAGTTGGGGCTGAGCGGCATTTCAAAGGAGACAGCCATACGAGCTACTAATAAGCATTTGATGCGTGAGGCTTTCGAAGCGTATGGCGCACCAAGCCCTAAATCCAAGTGTTTTAGTAATGTCGAGGTGGCGTGGGGCTCTTTTTGTACTGATTTTTGCGGTGATGCAATTTTGAAACCATCCAGAAATAGTGGGAGTAGAGGAATAACCAAGATATCAAGCAGCATTGATGAGGCCGACTTCGCTAAGTTTTTTGAGCGGGCAAAATTGGAGAGCCGTGACAACAGCGTGATGCTGGAACAGTTTATAGAAGGTCCTGAGTTCAGTGTTGAAATTATAGTATGGAACAAAAAAGTAAATGTACTACAAGTAACTGATAAGAAAACTACTGAAGCACCCTATTTTGTAGAACTTGGACACAGCCAACCGTCGATGTACCCAAAAGATGTTGTAGATGTAGTGAAACGTGCAGCAATATTGGGCGTAAGGGCATTGAAAGTAAATAACTGCGCCTGCCATGCAGAAGTGAAAGTACAAAACGGTCAGGCGTATTTAATGGAAATAGGAGCAAGACTCGGAGGTGACTTTATCTCTACTGAGTTAACGCATCTTTCTACTGGTGTTGATATGGTGGCAGCAGCCATTGATGTGGCACTTGGCATTGAACCGAACCTTGAACCCATAGCTGTACCACAAGGCGTGGCTATTCGTTACTTTACTCCCAAACCAGGAAAGGTTTTTTCCATTGAGAATACCCACTTACTTGTCCGGCCGGATGTTTATGATGCAGATATTTATGTGAAAGTTGGCGATGATGTTCAAGAGGTGAAATCAAGTTTGAACCGATCTGGTCATGTAATCGTGACAGCGCCAAATTCTATAGAGGCTATTTCTATAGCTGAGTCCTTAATTGAAGATGTAAAGATTCTGACTAAATGAGAATTTTACAATTAGCAGGATATTTCTTCCCTGAGAAAGCGGCTAGTATCTATTTGGAAGAAAATCGTTATCAAGCATTTTCTGATGCAGGTTTTAAGACCATAGTTTATGCCGCCAGGCCTCAGCGAGGGCTATCTGAAGAAGAGTACCAAGAGTATAAGCATATAAAATTGGAGATGATGTATGGTGGCGGTGTGGAAGTGCATCGTTTTGCCATGTATCGTGAAGGGAAGAATGCTGTGTTAAGAGCATTGCGATATTTTTTTATCAGTGTGATTCAATTATGGAAAGGTATTCGTGCTAAGAACATTGATCTGATATATGTTGCGAGTACACCCCCTACGCAAGGGGCACTAGCTGCAATAGTGAAGAAAATCAAGAGAAAGCCCTTTGTTTACAACCTTCAGGATATATTCCCCGATTCCCTCGCTGGTACTGGTCTTGCCAAGAAAGGGGGCATCCTCTGGAAGATTGGGCGTGTAATTGAGAACTTCACCTACCGTAACGCAGACAAGATTATTGTCATCTCTGAGGACTTCAAGAAGAACATCATGGCTAAAGGTGTGCCCGAAGATAAGATTGTTGTGGTATACAACTGGGTTGACCAAAATGCTGTTAAAGATATCCCTCGTTCGGTAAATATCCTATTTGACCGCTATGGCTTAGACAGGAACAAGTTCTACATCACCTACAACGGTAATATCGGATTGACGCAGAACATGGATATGTTGCTTGAAGTAGCTAAGGATCTTGAAAGCAACGAGAATATTCAATTTATACTGGTAGGCAATGGGGCATACTTGGAGTCGGTGAAGCAAATCATCGAAGACAGGAATGTGCAGAACGTCACATTGTTGCCTTTCCAACCTTACGAGGAGATATCGCATGTGTTCTCTCTAGGCGATGTGAGTTTGGTCATCTCTAAGCCTGGAGTGGGAGCAAACAGCGTCCCGTCAAAGACGTGGAGCATCATGAGTGCTTCAAGACCCGTGTTAGCGAACTTCGATGAGAATGAACTAAAGAACATCATTGAGAAAAATAACTGTGGTGTCTTCACCAAGGCTGGCGACAAGGTAGCATTTACGGACGCTATCCTGAAGCTGTATAATGACCGTGAGTTGTGTCGGGAGATGGGTAAGAATGGACGAAAGTTCGTGATGGAGAATCTCACCAAAGAGGTTGGCACACGAAAGTACGTAGAGGTCATTAAGTCTTTCGAAAAAAAGGCATAACGGTGGAGAATATACAGAAAGCTCTGTTGAGCCTCGTCAGATATGGCTTGGGAAAAGAAGGAGAACCGGTCATTCCCGAGGTTGCAGACTGGGAGGGACTGTTTAAGCTGGCACAGGCTCAAGGGTTAACGGCAGTTGCTCTTGACGGAATAAACATCTGTTATGAAAAAGGACGGGACATCGGCATAGACCTCAAGACGAAGATGGAATGGATAGGGGCTGTGTGCCAGATGGAGTCGGTCTACAAGCAGTATGTGCAACACGTAAAGGGGCTGTCTTCTTTCTATCAGAGTCATGGCATCAGGATGATGGTGCTGAAAGGCTATGGACTTTCACTGAACTATCCCAGGCCTAACCATCGGCCAACAGGGGACATTGACATCTACCTGTTCGGAGAGCAGAAAAAGGCGGACCGGCTGGTACATGATGAGCTGGGCATAGAGATTGACAAGAGCCATCATCACCATACAGTGTTTGAGTTTCAAGGTGAGACAGTGGAGAACCACTACGACTTCCTGAATGTGCATGTGAGACCTTCGAATAAGCGGATAGAGGCCAAACTGAAGGAATTGGCTCATACTGACATTACTTCGAACATCAATAGTAGCGATAATTTGATATTCCCTTCAGCAGAGTTTAATGCCATCTATTTGTTAAGACATTGTGCTGCACATTTTGCTTCGACCAAAATGAGCGTGAGACAGGCACTTGACTGGGGCCTGTTTATGGAGAAGCATCACAGTGAAATGGACTGGAAGGAGTACATGTCTTACTTGAAAGAAGAAAGGATGTTCAGGTTCTATAACCTGTTAGGGTTGTTTTGTGTGTCTTATCTTGGCTTTGATTCATCCATCTTTCACGGGTTATATTCGGATGCATTGTTTGAACGGTTCGTTGATGAGATACTGTCACCAGAGTTCAAGGACAAAGAGAACGGCACGCTGCTGCGGTCGCTGAGCGTGAAGCCCAGGCGATGGTGGCACAACAGATGGAAGAACCGCCTGTGCTATCCTGACAGTCCATGGTCAGAATTTGTATACGGTCTTTGGGCGAAGATTCTAAAGCCAAGTCATTTTATACAATAATATATACGGAATTATTATAACCATATAAATATGAAAGTACCATTTTCGCCTCCTGACATGACTGAGCAGGAGGCTGACCTCGTGAGGGAGGCTATTCTGTCGGGATGGATAACGACTGGGCCGAAGACGAAGGAGTTTGAACAGCTGATAGCTCTGTGCTGTGACACAAAGAAGGCGGTCTGCCTCAATTCGGCAACAGCATGTATGGAGAGTATACTGCGAGTGCTGGGCGTGGGGCCGGGCGACGAGGTGATTACTTCGGCTTATACTTACACGGCATCGTGCAGCGTGATATGCCACGTGGGGGCTACACCGGTATTGGTGGACACAAAGCCGGGCTCGTTTGAGATGGACTACGAAAAGATGGCCGACGCCATCACAGAGCGGACGAAGGTGGTGATACCTGTTGACCTCGGCGGTGTGCCCTGTGACTATGACGCTATCTTCGCTGCCGTGGAGAGCAAGAAGCACCTGTTCCGAGCTGCCAATGACATCCAAAAGGCTTTTGGACGGGTGATAGTGATGGCCGATGCGGCCCATGCTTTCGGCGCAAGATGGCACGGGAAGATGGTGGGTGAGATAGCTGACTTCACCTCGTTCTCGTTCCATGCGGTGAAGAACCTCACGACTGCTGAGGGCGGAGCCTTGACTTGGAAGAAAACCCTCCCCCTGCCACTCCCTGTAAAGGAGGGGAGTAGTTACTCCGACTATGATGATTATTTGTACAAGCAATTCCAACTGTTGAGTCTGCACGGACAGAACAAGGACGCGTTGGCCAAGACACAGCTGGGCGCATGGGAATATGACATAGTGGCTCCGCTCTATAAGTGTAACATGACAGACATCATGGCAGCAATGGGGCTGGTTCAGCTGAAGCGTTACCCGGAGATGATGTACCGCCGTCGTCAGATGATAGAACGGTATAACGAGGCATTCAAGGACTTGGCCGTTCAGGTGCTGAACCATTATCCTGCTGATGACCCGACAACACAGTCGAGTGGACATCTGTATATCACACGACTGTTAGGCAAGACCATGGAGGAGCGTAATGCGTTCATCGTCAAGATGGCGCAGCGGGATATAGCCTGCAACGTGCATTACAAACCGCTGCCGATGATGACGGCCTACAAGAGGATGGGCTTCGACATCAAGGATTATCCGAATGCCTACGAGATGTTCCACAACGAGGTGACGCTGCCGTTGAACACCAAGATGACGGATGAGATGGTGGAGTATGTCATTGAGAATTTCGTAGAGATATTGAAGGGATGATCTTTCCTAAAGACACATCGCAGCGGATGCTGAACGCGCTGGAGGTGGGGACGCATGTCCCCATTCATCGTCATTTGAGGACATCGGAGACGGTCATCTGCTTAGAGGGGTGTCTGGATGAGGTGTTCTACGAAGAGCTGCCGAACATGGATGCGGGCGGACCGGTACATGATGGGGAGACAGCCATCGTGGAGAGCTGCTTCAAAGAGGTGGCACGCTTCCGCCTCTGTCCCAGGGAAAAAATGTACGGCATACAAGTGCCGCCTATGGCGTGGCACACAGTCGAGGTGCATGAGCCCAGCACAATACTGGAAGCAAAGGATGGGGCATACTACTTGTCCTCTATGTCAGTTGAATAGCCGGATACAAGCAGCGGAGCAGGGTTTGCCGATATTCCCAGGCTGGGAACAAAATATTCCCAGGCTGGGAATAAAATTTTCCCACGCTGGGAACAAAATATTCCCAGGCTGGGAATAAAATATTCCCACGCTGGGAATTTTTCTGGGGGAACGAGATAATTTTAGGCAATGATATAGCAGTTGACCCTTTGCAGAAAGGATTTATGCGCAGCCATCCCCTCTTGAACCCTCCCCTTGAAGGGAGGGGATGGCTGCGCATGAATAGGTCAACTGCTATATCATTGCCTAAATGTCTCATAAATATTTACTAAATGATTGTCCGCCATCAGGTGATGAAGAATGATGCCATAGGCATCAGATAGTGGTAGCCAGCCATACAGACATGCCAAGTCTCACTTCCTAAAAACAGTATGACAATGGACAGACTACGCGACTACCAGCGGGAGATGCTCGACAGGCTGGATGAGGCCTGGGGCAGCCATCGGAGCGTGATGGTGCAGATGCCGACGGGAACGGGTAAGACGGTGCTCCTGGCGGAAGTGATACGCAAGGAACTAAGAGGTGTCGCTCTGCGAGCAGGAATGAAGAATGGCGGAGTGATAGTCGTGGCACACCGCATAGAGCTGATAGATCAGATATCGAGGACGCTGGATGACTTCGGGATAGAGCACGGGCTGATAGTGAGCGGAAAGCCAGAGGATGCGACGAAGAGCGTTCAGGTGGCGAGCATACAGACGCTGACAAGGAACAGCCCCACCGGCCCCACCAGCCCCACCGGCCCCACCCCCGACCCCTCCCCTGGGGGAGGGGGGAGGCCTGCGCTTGTTGTTATCGACGAGGCACACCATGCGCTGGCAAAGACATACAGGATGCTGTGGGAGTGGTGGCCGGAGGCGAGGTTCCTGGGACTGACGGCTACGCCATGCCGCTTGAATAATGCTCCGTTCACCGACTTGTTCCAAACGCTGCTACAGTCATACAGCATACAGGAGTTCATTGACATGGGCTGGCTGTCGGACTTTGAGTATGTGTCGGCCAGCCCGGACAGCGAGGCACTGAAGCAGGTGCGGATGTTGTGCAAGCGTGGGCCTGACGGCGACTACCAGACGAAAGAGCTGGTGACGGTGATGGATGTGCCTGAGTCGATAGCGCATCTGTACAAGACATACAAGCAGTTTGCCAACGGGAAAAAGGGGATCATATATGCCATCAACCGTGAGCATGCACGGCACATCACGGAGTATTACTGCCAGCAGGGCGTGAGCTGCTGCATGATAGACGGCAAGACCCCAGCGCAGGAGAGGAAACGTCTGGTTGACAGCTACCTCAACGGAGAAATCAGTGTCCTGACCTCCATAGACTGCTTCTCAGAGGGCTTCGATGCTCCGGAAGTGGAGTTCATACAGCTGGCACGGCCCACACTGTCGCTAAGCAAGTACCTGCAGCAGGTGGGACGCGGCATGCGCATCAGTGAGGGGAAGCCGCACGTGCTGATTCTTGACAATGTGGGGCTTTACCAGACCTTTGGTCTGCCTACGGAGGAAAGGGACTGGAAGAAGACGTTCTATGGCCTGGCTTCGGGAAAGGGGGATGCCACAGGCGAGCGCTATGTGGTGGTGGATGATAATGGACTAGAGAAGGAGCTGGCCAATCTGGAAATGGTGCGCATCAAGAAAGGGGGGAAGAAACGTGCCGGACTGGAGATCTTCCTGAAGGATGGCCGCTACGGCGTGATGAACAGCGGGAAGGTGACCTGCAAGGCCCGTTTCAAACGAATAGAGCGGCTGAAGGATGACAGCGGATATTTCGCTGCAGGAATATATAATGGTTTGTGCTCCGGAAGGGTGATAGAATACTCATCACTTATCGACAGGAAAGGAACAGACCTGAACCTGCGGCTCTTCCGCGACGTGGAGTGGGTGAACGGATATTTCTACAGCAGCTACAAACTGCCCAACTACAAAAAGGGCGACTGGTTCTGGTATAGCTACTGGGACCCGAAGGGCAACTGCTACTATGACGACGACCCGAAGTTCAGGATGCTGGCAGGTGTGGAAGTGGCTTACGCAAGCGAGCACTTCGGCCGTGACTCGCTGTGCCTGAAGCTGAGATACAACACAGGGATGGTGAGTCCGCGGTTCCATTACGACGAGATATTCTGTAACCGTTATGTCATAGTTGCCCGTGACTACCTTATAGTGAAAAAAGACCACAACCATGCCTATCAGATTAAGGGGTTCCTGCCTGACAGCATACTCGTTCAGGAAGAAGGCGGCTACGGCTACCTGCAGTTCTTCACTGATGGCAGGAGAGGGCAGCATTTCGCCGCATTGCCCATAGAGGCCAAACGCTCCATTTTTCAGGTGCAGATGCTGGGGCTGGAGAGGCCGAGGATATGACACGGGTATCCATCTTTTGACACATAACAGCGAGACGCGCTTCCAAAACATGTTGGAAGCGCGTCTCGCAGTTTGTTACAGTTCGGCTATCTCCTCAGCGGAGAGGCCCGAGAAAGAACTACAATACGGCCTCCTCTTCGTCATATCCACGTCAGCTTTCTCCAGATATTCTCCATCGGCCCGCGTGAATGGCGGCTGAGCCACCATCGGCAGAAGAGGCATTGGCAGACGGTCATGGCCAGGCCGATGAGGACGGCGTAGGTGGTGCCCACCAGGCGGTAGCAGGCCAGCCCGTAGCCGCTGAAGATAAAACTGCCTATGGCCGACTGCAACAGATAGTTGGTGAGACTCATCCGGCCAAACGTACACAGATGATGCAGCATGCGCCGAACACCTTTGAAAGCATACCAGGCAGAAATGACAGACGAGACAATCATCAGCATGATAAAGAGGCAGTAGATGGGCTTCAGCCATAGGTGCCACGTTCCAAAGTCTATGCAGCTCAGCGCAATGACAATGGCGAAAGAAATGGCAAGGACTCTATGCCATATCCGTACACTCTCACCGTAGAAAAGACGCTGCCTGCCCAGCTGCATACCAAGAATGAAGAAGCAGAACAACTGGGTCAGCCGGCCGCTGTAGACATTGTACCGCAGGTTGAGCTCGAAGCCGTAACACACGTTGTTGACGGCGTTCTCCCAGAACGTGCCGTTCTCATGCAGCGCAATGGTGTGATGATAGATGTCAAAGAGCCTGGTGTGGTCGATGGTGATGCCGGTCAGCAGGCAGAACAGCTCCACGGGCTGTATGGCCAGCAGGACGATGATGCACCAGACGGCGCGCGACGGCAGATAGCTGACGGGAATGAGCAGCAAGCCGTAGACCGCGTAGAGCATCAGAATGTCACCATCGTAGAAGGCCACGTTGATGATGCCAAACACGAAGAGGAGGCACATGCGCCAGGCAAATCGGCATGAGAAGGATTGCTGGCTGTTTTGACGGCTTTTGCTCATGATGAAGAAGGTCAGTCCGAAGAGTAGGGCGAAGATGCCATACATCTTGCCGCTCAGCAGCCAGGCCAGCACGTTGCCCACCGTCTCGTCGCAAGGCAGCGTATGCACTATCGGTTCCTGAGTAAAGATGTCGAAGTGCTCCACGGAGTGATACAATATGATGCCGGCAACGGCGATACCCCGCAGGGCATCGGCTACGTCGATGCGTTTGTTTGGCAAAAGTTGTGAAGTCTGCATGATGCAATCATGTTTTTCATTATAATTAACGCGTACTATTTGGTTGTCTGCTTGCCAATGGTTACTTTTGCGGTTTGATAACAGTAAACGAACTCTTCGCAGAGGTGTATGGACGACAAACGCTATCTTCTCAGCCTCATCCGTGAGGGTGAGCATCAGCAGCAAGACTTCAAGTACCGCGTGGCCGATGCCTGCAAGCTGGCTAAATCTGTATCGGCTTTTGCCAATACTGACGGCGGACGGCTGCTCATTGGCGTGCGCGACGACGGTCATCTGTCTGGTGTGCGCAGTGAGGAGGAGATCTTTATGATGCACCAGGCGGCTTACACGTTTTGCAAGCCCGAGGCCAGCATCAAGTTCGACACCTACCATGCCGAGGGCCGTACCATCGTTGTGGCCACCGTGCCCCCCTCGAACAAGCGTCCCGTCTGTGCCATCGACGAGGAGGGGCGCCCGCGAGCCTATATCCGCATCCATGACGAGAACATTGTGGCCTCTCCTGTGCACCTGGCCCTTTGGCGTGAGTCGCAGCGAGTGCAGGGCGCCATGATTACTTACGACGATGACATTCGCCGGTTGCTGGATGTTGTCAATAGCCGTCTGACCTTGAACCGTATCGTGCGTCTTTCGCGCCTTCCCCGTCACCGGGTCATCACCCTGATGGCTCGCCTCATCCGCTTTGGCGTTCTCCAGTGGGAATACGAAGGCCAGCAATTCCTCTTTTGGCAGGGGTAGGGGGGATGGGAGTTATGGGTCTTATGGGACTTATGGGTCTTATGGGACTTATGGGACTTATGGGACTTATGGGGCTGCGCTGTTTTCAGGCATCTTGCTTCAGCTCCTCGATGAACTTGCTGATGCGGTCCAGCTTGGCGGGGATGCGTATGCTTTGGGGACAGTGCTTCTCGCTGATGCAGCGCCCGCACTTGATGCAGTGGTCGGGCTGGCGCTCACGCTCTACAGAACGGTCGAGGCTGATGAGGTATTCGCGGCGCTGACGGCGGTAGTCGGCACTGCCCTTGTCGGCGGGCAGGCGCCCTTCGGTCTTCATCTTGTTGTAGTGGGTGAAGATGGCGGGAATGTCGATGCCGTAGGGACAGGGCATGCAGTATTGGCAGGCGTTGCAGGGAATGAGCTCCTCCTCCATCATCTGGTGGGCAATCTTCGTGTCGAGCAGATGCTGCTCTTCTTCGGTCAGCGGGACCAAGGGACAGTAGCTCAACAGGTTGTCCTTGAGGTGCTCCATGAAGGTCATGCCGCTGAGCACGGTCAGCACCCCCTCGGGTGTGCCGGCATAGCGGAAGGCCCACGAGGCGATGCTCTTTTCGGGTTGGAGCTGCTTCAGCTCGTTGACCACATACTGTGGCACGTTGGCCAGACGACCGCCCAGGAGCGGCTCCATGATGACGGCGGGGATGCCTTTCTTCTGCAGCTCGTCGTAGAGATAGCTGGCATCCACATTGTTGTCGCTGATTTCGTTGGCATAGTTCCAGTCCAGCCAGTTCAGCTCTATCTGCACGAAGTCCCAGTGGTACTTGTCGTGCATGGCAATCACCTCGTCGAACACGTCTTGCCGTCCATGGAACGAGAAGCCGAGGTTACGTATGCGTCCGGCCTCGCGCTCAGCCACGAGAAAGTCCATGATGCCGTTGTTCACATAGCGTTTGTAGAACTCCTCCATGCTGCCACCGACGGCGTGCAACAGGTAATAGTCGATGTAGTCCACCTGCAGCTCACGCATGGAGTCGTGGTACATCTTCTTGGCCCCCTCTGTGGTTTGGAAGTCGGGTCCGAAGTTCGACAGCTTTGTGGCCACGAAGTAGTCCTTGCGCTTTTCTTTGTGGCGGGCCAGGGCGATGCCGGTGCAGCGCTCGGAGAGTCCACGGCAGTAGACGGGTGACGTGTCGAAATAGTTGACGCCGTGCTCGATGGCGTAGTCTATCTGGCGGTTGATCATGTCCTGGTCAAATTCCTCTTTGCCTTCTATCATGGGCAGGCGCATCATGCCATAGCCCAGGAGCGACACTTGGTCGCCCGTCGTGGGGTTGGTTCTGTAGGTCATCTTGCCTACGGGCGGCTCCACCTGGTTTTTATAATCGTCGGCCACGGCGTTCTCTTTCTTTCCTGCGCAGGCAGCCAGTGTGGCGGCGGCTCCGGCACCTAAGACTTTCAGGAAGGAGCGGCGCGATATGTGTTTGTTGTTCTTCATCTTTCGGTCAATACAATAATTCTCCATTCTCCATTCTCAACTCTCAGATCTTTCTGTGCACCTCGTGCCCTTCCACATGGATGGCGGAGAGGGGACGCACGGGACAGACGTATTCGCAGGCGCCGCAACCTATGCAGGCCTCCTCATTGATGGCGGGCATGTAGGGCGACATGTCATCGTCGGGATTCGATGGCACCATCTCGATGGCTCCCGTGGGGCAGTGACGCTCGCAGTTGCCGCACTCGTCCTTGCCCTGCGCCGAGATGCACTGGCTGACCGTCACGATGGCGTGGCCTATCTGAATGCTCGATTTCTCGGCTTTGTCGATGGGCATGATGGCTCCTGCCGGGCACACCTCTGAGCAGCGTGTACATTCCGGACGGCAGTAGCCGCGCTCGTAGCTCATCACGGGCTGCATCAGGCTCATCAGGTCGGTGGAGGGGCGCAGCACGTTGTTGGGACAGGCGGTGACACAGAGCTGACAGCCCGTGCAGTGCTTCGCCATGTGCTGTGCTGAGAGCGAGCCGGGAGGCGTCAGTGGTGTAGCGCGGCCTGCCGCCTGCTTCGCCGTGATGGGTGCGAGGCCTCCGTCCACCAGCTTCTTCTGAGCCAGTGCCGTGGTGGCTATCGCTGAGGCTACGAGGAAGGAGCGGCGGCTGGCGTCGGTAGGGCTGGAGGAATGGGTGAGGCTGGCGGGGCCGGTGTAGGACAGCGCACCGGAATGACAGCTCTTGATACAGTCGCCGCACACCACACAGCGGGAGTAGTCTACGGTGTGCGACTTGAAGTCGATGCACGAGGCCTTACAGTTCTTGGCGCAGAGTGAGCAGTTCTTGCACTTGTTGGTGTCGATGCGTATCTTCAGCAGGGAGAAGCGCGACATCAGCGACAGCACCGTGCCCACAGGACAGACGGTGTTGCAGTAGGTGCGGCCCCCGCGCCAGGCCAGAACAAACAGGATGATGAGGGTAGCTACGGCAATGAGCAGCACCGGCAGCGACTTCATCCACACGTCCACACTGTAGAATGTGTAGCTGTCGGCCCTCTCGGCGATGCCTGCCAGGACGTTGTTGCCCAGCATGTAGAGCGGTTGGAAGATGCTGGACATGATGCGTCCGAAGGCGCTGTAGGGAGCCAGCAGCTGCACGACGCTGCCTACGCCTGCGAAAAAGGCGATGACAAACAGCGCCAGCATGGGGTAGCGCAGCCATTTCATCTCTTTCGAGTAACTGTAGCGGTTTTTCTTCGCCTTCTTGCCCAGCCAGCCGAAGATGTCCTGCACGATGCCTAATGGGCAGATGACAGAGCAGTAGATGCGGCCGAAGACCAGTGTCAGCACGACGAGGGCGATGATAACCACGACGTTCAGCGCCAGCACAGCCTCCAGCGCCTGTGCTTTCGCCATCCAGCCCAGCCAATGATGGGCTGTGCCAGTGAAGTCAAGGAATAGGAATGACAAACCTATCAAGAAGATGGTTGCCAGTATGATACGAATTGTTCTTAACATAGTGAATGGTTTTGTTTTTGCTTGGGTACAATGAGGATGCTCGCCTCATAGAGCAGCCAGATGGGCAATGAGACGACCATGAGTGTGAAGATATCGGTGGTGGGTGTGATGATGGCAGCCACGATGAGGATGGCCACGACGGCATGCCGCCGGTAGCGGCGCATCAGCGAGCCGGACAGCATCCCCATGCTCCCCAGGAGGGCGCACACCACAGGCAGTTCGAACACCACGCCGATGACTAAGCACATCGAGATGAGTGTGTCAATATACGACTGCAGCGTGAGCATGTTGGTCACGTCGTCGCTGACCTGATAGGTCCCTAAGAATCTGACTGTTAATGGAAAGATGATGAAGTAGCAGACGAGCGTGCCCATGAGGAACATCACGTACGACGAGCCCACAATCTTGTAGGCTGCGCGCCGCTCGTTCTGATAGAGCGCGGGCGACACAAAGCTGAACAGCTGATAGAGCACGTAGGGCGATGCGAAGAGCAATCCGGCGTAGGCCGCCGTGCGCATGTGTGTCATAAACTGCTCTGTCAAGCCCGTGTTGATGAGGTGAATGGCGAACTCTGGGCTGCCCATCAGCCGGAAGGTGATGAACTGGCTCGTGGCGGGGGCAAGCACCACTGCGAAGAGCCAATCCTTCATGCAGAAGGCCACCACGGCAAAGCCCACGACGACAGCCAGCGAGCGGATGATTGCCCACCGCAGCACGTCGAGGTGCTCCCAGAATGTGGCTGGCTGCTCACTCATTCACTGTGGTCATTTGTCGTCTTTATGGCCTTCGTGTTCCTTCTCGGTGTCGATGTCTATTTCCTTCATGCCGTCCTTAAAGCTCTTCACGCCTTTGCCCAGACCTTTCATCAGTTCGGGAATCTTTGCACCGCCGAAAAGCAGCAGCACTACCAGGGCAATGAGCAGAATCTCCTGCCCGCCAAGGCCGAAGAGAAGCAGTGACTTCAGTGTTATCATCATCGTTACGTTTGGTTAAGTCGCAATTTGCTTGCAAATATACATCTTTTTATTTTATTTGCAGCATTTTTTCCTTGTTTTTTTTTAGTTTCTGAAGGTAAAAGGGGAGTTAACGCCGGCGGCAGGCTCGTTTCGCCCCGCAAATATGCGGGGCCCCCGACCGTCAAGCCTCTAAAGAAGCCTTGCGGAGCTGACGTTTCGCCCCGCAAATATGCGGGGCCCCCAACCGTCAAGCCTCTAAAGGAGCCTTGCGGAGCTGCTCCAAGGCGCGGCAGAGCTGGTCGGGGCACGATGTGCCCTTGGTGCCGCAGCGGATGCCGTCGAGGCGGCGCATCACGTCGTCAATCTTCTGGCCGCGAACCAGTTGTGAGATGCCCTGCAGGTTGCCGTTGCAGCCGCCGAGGAAGAATACTTGCTGAATGACGTCGTTCTCGTCGCAGGTCACGTCGATGAGTTTCGAACAGGTGCCCGTCGTTTCGTACTGAATGTGTTTTGTTGCCATATTTTTGAGTGTTATTTGTTAGTGGAAAAGCAGTATCTTTACGCCTAACAGGACGAGGATGATGCCGCCGATGAGCTCCGGCCTGATGCGGCGTACTATGCTCTTGCCGAAGCTGACGCCCAGCCTGTGGCCTACCAGCGACATGAGCAGCGACACTATGCCGATGACGGTGAGCGGCCACCACAGCTGCTGCAGCGATGTGTAGCCCGTGACAGCCATCGACACGCCCACGGCCAGCGCATCGATGCTGGTGGCTACGGCCAGCAGCAGTTGGGTGCGCAGGTGATGGGGATGAAAAGAGATTGCATCCTCGTCGGCACGCAGCGACTCAATGATCATCCTGCCGCCGATGAACAGCAGCATGACAAAGGCTATCCAGTGGCCATAGACGGACAGGCTGGCAGCAAAATGAATGACCGCCGTCCAGCCTATCAGCGGCATCAGCGCCTGGAAGAAACCGAACAGCAGGCTGATGCGCCACACCACGCCGCCCTGCCATGAGCGCAGGATGGCTCCGCTGACAATGGAGACTGAGAAGCAGTCCATGGCCAGCGACAAGGCCAGAAGGATGAGGTCGAGAAAGTTCAATGTTGATGGTCTGTAGATGGTTGCTCAAAGAAAGTCGAGTCCGATGGAGCGTATGGCAGCGCTGGCTATGCGCTGATATATCAGTGCGATGTCGGCAAAATGGATGACGCTCTGCATGGCCGCTTTGCGCAAGGGTGGGGTGGGGGACTGCAGTGCTGCGAGTGCCTGGTCGATGAACTCGTTGATGGCGCGCTCGTTGGGCTCCAGTTTGCGCATGAAGAGACGGCTGAGGATGTGATAGCCGCAGATTTGCGGCAGGTCGTCGGGCGAGCTGAGCCAGAGGAAAGCCTTCTCTGCGGCGTAGGGCACGTGCTGCATGAGGTTGAACGCCAGCTGCTCGGCTATCTCCACCGTCGCGGTCTGCTCCATCCAGATGTCGGCCACCTCGGGCAGCAGCTCGTCGGGCGGCATCAGCATCGTGGCCAGGATTTTGCACTCGCGTATGTTCTCCTTCCACAAGGCGATGGCCAGCGGGTAGGTCGTTGCCCTGTCGGCCGTCGCCCCTTCGATGGCGAGGTGGCGGGCCTTGAGCTCCTCGGCCATCTCGCGCAGGCGGGGCAGGGTGGCGCCCCAGTTCAGGTGATAGTCCATCCCTTTCTGCCGCATGGACTGCGCCACCTGGCCGTCCATCAGCTGACGGAACGACTGCTTGATGTCTTTCACCTGTTGCTCTATGCTGTAATCGTCTATATTTCTCAACTGTCAGTTCTTTTTGTTTAGCTTAGTTGTCCGAAGCCTGTGCATTTTTCTTCGGACGATTTTGTTTTGTCAGCACTCAGGCCAGCGTTGCGTAATCGGTGCTGTAGCGCAGCATCTGGTGCTCATAGCTCTCAGTGTAGTCCACGCTGATGTCGGTGATGCGCCCTTCGGCGTCCTTGACGGGCTTCAGCCAGGGATTGATGAACCCCTTATAGGGAGCCAGGTTGAGCTGCCTGTAGCGGCCAAGCACCTCTTCGTGCAGCTGCGGATCCACCTTCACGGCATAGTCCTCCACCAGGCGGCGGGCAGCCTCGTAGTCGCCCTCGCTCTTGATGCGCTGAATCTCGGCCAGAAGCGTAGCCACCTGCCGGCGCAGTTCCTCGTAGGAAAGGATGCGCAGGTAGGTCTTCCCCTTGCGTCTCACCAGCTCCATGCTCTGCCCTTGCTTCAGGCACCAGCGGGCGATGAGGGCACGGTTGCGCATGTGGGCCTCCTCAATCTGCCGTCCTGGCTCGATGCGCACCAGCTGCGTCATCAGACCGTTCATCATGTAGGTGTAGTATTCAGCTTTGTAGGCCTCGTCGTTGGGCAGCAGTCCCAGCTCCACCAGCTTCCTGTCGGCAAGGAAGTAGAGCGCGAAGAGGTCGGCGCGTGCTTCCTCGATGGTGTTGCCGTATGCCTTCAGCGCATCGGTGTCGACGCCGGGCAGCAGCTGTCCGCTGCCGTGGCCCAAGCACTCGTGCAGGTCGGTGTGCAGGTTGTCGCAGTCGTCGCCATACTGCTCTATCATGGCGAAGGTGGGTTCGTCAATGACAAACTCCTCTCTGAATCCGTTGCCGTGGGCAGCACGGTTGTAGGCATCGGTGATGTTGCTGATGGTGATGCTCTTCGAGCCATACCTTGCACGAATCCAGTCAGCGTTGGGCAGGTTGATGCCAATGGCCGTTGACGGATACTCGTCGCCGCCGAGCATGGCCGCACAGATGACGCGTGCCGAGACACCCTTCACCACCGGCTTGCGGAAGCGCGGGTTGACGGGCGAGTGGTCCTCAAACCACTGGGCATGGCTGCTGATGGTCTGTGTGCGCTTGGTGGCCTCCTCGTCGACATATTCCACCAGCCCCTCCCAGGAGCCTTTCAGTCCGAGCGGGTCGCCGTAGACCTCGATGAAGCCGTTGATGAAGTCGATGCGGCTGTCGAGCATCTGCAGCCAGGCGATGGAATACCGGTCGAAGAGGCGCAGGTCGCCCGTGCGGTAGTATTGTATCAGCAGGTCGATGACCTCCTGCTGTGCTTTGTTCTCTGCCACGGTCTTTGCTTTCTCCAGCCAGAAGACGATGCGTCGCAAGGCGTTGGCATAGCGTCCCTCGGTGGTCCACGTCTCTTCGCGCAGCGTTCCGGCGTCCTTCACCAGCGTAGTGTTCAGGCCGAATGATGGCAGCTCCTCGGGTGTGGCGCACTGCCGCTTCTTCTCTGCATAGTAGGCCTCAGCCTCCTGCTGCGTCACGCCTTGATAGAAGTTGCAAGCCGAGGTCACGACGAGGTCGTCGCCGTCGGCCTTGTTCACCCGCTTGGGCATGACGTCGGGGTCGAAGATCACGGGGAAAAGCTCGTCGCAGAGTGCCTCCACGCTTTGCCCGTCGGTGAGCGGCAGGCGTGAGACATCGACCAGCTTCAGTGCCTGACGTAGATAGTCGGGGCTGAAGCCGGGGGCGAACTTCTCGCAGCCATAATGGTGGTGGATGCCGTTGGAGAACCAGATGCGCTTCAGATAGACGGTCAGCGCGCGGAAGTCGTCGTTGTCGCGGGCAATGGCCGCGTCGGTATAGACGGCTTCCAAGGTGCGGCGGATGCGCAGGTTGTACCTTCCAAACTGGTCGAAGGTGATGTCGCGTCCGTAGAGTGTGGCCTGCGACAGATAATAAATGAGTTCTTTTTGCTGAAGGGATAACAGCTCAAAGCCGTCAAGGCGGTAGCGCAGCATCTGCACGTCGGCAAAGCGCTCGTCGCTGTAGTGGAAATCAAGGGCTGGTGTCATCAGTCTTTGTTGTTTTTTTTCTTCGCTTTGGTCTCTACCATGTATTTGGAACGATACTCCTTGGGTGTCATACCTACAAACTTATAGAAAGAAGCATAGAACGACTGCCGGTTGGAGAAGCCAACCATGTCGCTTACTTCTTCCATCCGCAAATCTTCGAAGCGCTTGTCGGTGAGTATGGACATGGCCTCCTCAATGCGGTACTTGTTGATGAAAGTGGTGTAGTTCATTCGGAAACGCACGTTCACCACTGCCGAGACATAGCGTGAGTTCGTTCCAAGGTCTTTAGCCAGCTGTCGTGCAGAGTAGTTCTTGTCCTTGTATTTCTTCTGCATGACCACCACATCCATGATGCGCTCTTTCAGGTCGTCCATCACTGCCGGACTGACCAGAGAGCAATAGTTTGCGTCCCGCTCCTTCTTATCAGATAGATTATACTTTGACATAACTCCAAATGTTAGAAAGACATGCAAAGTTAGCTATATTTTCTGAATAAACAACACAATTCGTAAGAAAAATGGTGAAAAAGGGAAAAAAAACTAATGCACATACATGATTAATATGTTTTTTTTGTAACTTTGCCCGCCAAAAGACGGGAAATAATCTTCGTCTTGGCATCATCAGCAACGAGAAATGAAACCAACAGCTATCTTGCTTCTGCATTGCCCTGACCAGCAAGGCATCATATCGGAAGTCACGAAATTCATTACAGACAACAAAGGGAACATCGTCTACCTTGACCAGTATGTCGACAAGGTGGAAGGCATGTTCTTCATGCGCATAGAATGGGAGCTGGACGGCTTCCTCATCCCCCGCGACAAGCTTTACGACTACATCATGACGCTCTATGCCCAGCGCTACCAGATGAAGTTCAGCCTCTACTACAGCGACAAGCGGCCCCGCATGGCCATCTTTGTCTCGAAGATGAGCCACTGCCTCTACGACCTGCTGGCACGATGGAAGGCCGGCGAGTTCAACTGCGACATTCCGTGCATTGTGTCCAACCACGAGGACCTGCGCTATGTCGCCGACCAGTTCAATATTCCCTTCTATGTGTGGAGCATCAAGAAAGACCACTCCAACAAAGCCGAGGTGGAGCAGGCCGAGATGGACCTGCTGAAGAAAGAAGACATCTCCTTCATCGTGCTGGCCCGCTACATGCAGATTATCAGCGACGAGATGATAGCCGAGTATCCCCACCACATTATTAATATCCACCACTCGTTCCTGCCGGCCTTCATCGGGGCCAAGCCCTATCACCAGGCCTACGAGCGCGGCGTGAAGATTATCGGCGCCACCAGCCACTATGTCACCGCCGAGCTGGATGCCGGCCCCATCATCGAGCAGGACGTGGCACGCATCACCCACAAGGATACCCCCGAGAGCCTCGTGCTGAAGGGCAAGGACCTGGAGAAGATTGTCCTCTCGAGGGCTGTGTCGAAGCACATTGCCAGAAAGATTCTGACCTATAAGAACAAGACCATCATCTTCAGCTAACTCCTCACTCCTCACTCCTTACTCCTCACTCCTTACTCCTTACTCCTCACTCCTCATGTACATAGCGATAGTAAAATACAATGCAGGCAATATCTATTCCGTGGTGAATGTCCTCCGTCGGCTGGGCGTTGACCCTGTGCTGACCGACGACGCTGAGCAGCTCCGCAAGGCCGATGGCGTGCTCTTCCCGGGGCAGGGCGAGGCACGCGGAGCGATGGAATATCTGAAGGCACGGCGCCTCGACGAGGTCATACGCGACCTTCGCCAGCCCGTCTTCGGCATCTGCGTGGGGCAGCAACTGCTCTGCCGTCACTCCGAGGAAGGCGACGTGGACTGCATCGGCATCTTCGACGCTGAAGTGAAGCGCTTTCAGCCACAACGCCATGAGGACAAGGTGCCCTGCATGGGATGGAACTGTTTAGAGGTGAGAGGTGAGTGGAAAGAGGTGAGCGACGGCAGCGTGTCACCGCTGTTGGAAGGACTGGGCGAAAAGCCATACGTCTACTTCGTGCACAGTTATTATGTGCCAGTGTGCCAAGATACCATAGCCACGGCCGACTACATCCTGCCTTATTCCGCCTCCATGCACAAGGACAACTTCTATGCCTGCCAGTTCCACCCCGAGAAGAGTGGAAAAGTGGGCGAGCAGATTCTGCGTAATTTCCTGGAACTGACAAATCGTAAATAGCAAATGGAACTTATCCCCGCCATCGACATCATCAACGGCCAGTGCGTGCGCCTCACGAAAGGCGACTACGACCAGAAGACCGTCTACCGCGACTCTCCCGCAGAAGTGGCAAAGGAGTTTGAGCAGATAGGCTTCCGGCGTCTCCATGTGGTAGACCTCGACGGAGCGAAATCACGGCATATCGTCAATGAAGCTGTGCTGAAGGCCATCACTGCCGAGACATCGCTCACCGTCGACTTCGGCGGCGGCATCAAGACCGACGAGGACATAGAGAAGGCATTTGCCGCAGGAGCCGCCATGGTCACCGTCGGCTCCATAGCCGTCACGCAGCCCGACATCTTTATGCGATGGCTGGAGAAATACGGCCCTGAGCGCTTGATACTCGGTGCCGATGTGCGTCACGGCAAAATCAGCATCAACGGCTGGAAAGAGGACTCCGCTGAAGACCTGCTGCCCTTCCTCCACAAATACGTTGAGGCCGGCGTGCGCCATGTGCTCTGCACCGAGATATCCAAGGACGGCACCCTCTCAGGCCCTGCCGTCGACCTCTACAGTCAGGTGATGGACGCCTACCCCGGTCTGCACCTGATAGCCAGCGGCGGCGTCAGCAGCATCGATGACATTGTCAGGCTGAACCAGGCCGGCATCCCCGCTGTTGTCTTCGGCAAGGCCATCTATGAAGGGCGCATCGATCTACGTGAACTCATCAATAGTAAATTGTAATAGTAAATAGATAATCCCTATGGGCTTGGCAAAACGAATCATCCCCTGCTTGGACGTCAAGGATGGCGAGACCGTGAAAGGCGTCAACTTCGTAGGACTGCGCTCTGCGGGCGACCCCGTCGCCTTGGGCAAGGCCTACTCCGAGCAAGGCGCCGACGAGCTGTGCTTCCTCGACATCACTGCGAGCTTTGAAGGCCGCAAGACCTTTACCGACATGGTTACTCGTGTGGCCAAGGAAATCAACATCCCCTTCACTGTGGGTGGCGGCATCAACGAACTGGCAGATGTGGAGCGGCTGCTCTATGCCGGTGCCGACAAGGTCAGCGTCAACAGCGCCGCCATACGCCGTCCGCAACTGATAGACGAGATCAGCAGCCGTTTCGGCTCGCAGGTCTGCGTCTGTGCCATCGATGCCCGCCTTGACGACGACGGATGGTTCGCATACGTAAAAGGCGGACGTGAGCGCACCGAGCGAGGACTCTTTGAGTGGGCCCGCGAGGCACAGGAGCGTGGCGCAGGCGAGATACTCTTCACCAGCATGAACCACGACGGTGTGAAGCAGGGCTATGCCAACGAGGCGCTGGCACGCTTGGCCGACGAACTCAACATCCCCATCATTGCCAGTGGAGGCGCAGGGACGAAAGAGCATTTCCGCGATGCTTTCACACTGGGACATGCCGATGCAGCATTGGCTGCCAGCGTGTTCCATTTCGGCGAGATTCCCATTCCAGAACTGAAGAAATACCTGCAGTCTGAGGGCATCAACGTGAGACTCTGACAACTCATCAATCGTAAATCTGTAAATCGTAATACGTAAATGTCAATAGACTTTGAGAAAATGGGCGGACTCGTTCCCGCCATCATCCAGGATGCCGACACCCGCAACGTGCTGATGCTGGGCTTTATGAACCGTGAGGCTTACGAGAAGACGCTGGCCACGGGCAAGGTGACCTTCTGGAGCCGCACCCGGCAGACGCTGTGGACAAAGGGCGAGACCAGCGGCAATTTCCTCGACCTGGTGAGCATCGCCGACGACTGCGACCACGACACGCTCTTGGTCAAGGTGCATCCCCACGGACCCACCTGCCACACCGGCACCGACACCTGCTGGGGAGAGACCAACAGTGCGCTGCAAGCTACTCCTTTGCAGAACGAATCACTGGCCTTCCTCTCGCAGCTGCAGGACTTCATCGAGCGCCGCCATGAGGAGATGCCCGAGGGCAGCTACACCACCCGCCTGTTCCGCGACGGCGTGAACAAGATGGCGCAGAAGGTGGGCGAGGAAGCCTTGGAGACCGTCATAGAAGCCACCAACGGCACCAACGACAAACTCATCTACGAGGCTGCCGACATGCTCTATCACTTGGAGGTGCTCCTCACGTCCAAGGGGCTGCGCATCGAGGACATCGCCACAGAGCTGCAGCGCCGTCACGACCCCAACTGGGACGCCAAGCGCCGCGAAGCAAAGGCAAAGGGAGAGAAAAGTTGAGACTTGAAAGTTAAGCGTGTTTCTATGTTAATAGATTATCAGAAAGCCACCATCTGCCAGCTCGACGGGAAGGAAATCCTGCACGATGTTGACATTCAGGTAAACGACGGCGAGTTCGTCTATATCATTGGACGTGTGGGCTCGGGCAAGAGTTCGCTGCTGAAGACGTTCTATCAGGAGTTGTATGTCGACGAGGCCGTTGAGGCCCAAGTCTTGGGCTACGACCTGCTGACCGTGAAGCGCAAGCAGATTCCCTCGCTGCGCCGCCGCATGGGCATCGTCTTCCAGGACTTCCAGCTCTTGGCCGACCGTACTGTGAGGAAGAATCTGGAGTTTGTGCTGAAGGCCACCGGCTGGCGCAAGGAAGACATTGCCAACCGTATCAGTGAGGTGCTGGCCGACGTGGGCATGACCGACAAGAGCGATGTCATGCCCCATGAGCTGTCAGGAGGCGAGCAGCAGCGCATCGCCATTGCCAGAGCCATCCTCAACAGCCCCTCGCTCATCGTTGCCGACGAGCCGACAGCCAATCTCGACGCAGAGACGGCCGAGGGCATCATGCAGCTGTTGCAGGCCATATCGAGGAAGGGCACGGCCGTCGTCATGTCCACTCACAACATGTCATTGATAGAGCAATATCCCGGCACTGTCTATCGCTGCATCGACGGGTGCCTCATTCGTGGTGGGCAGGGATATCTCCCATCTTAACTACCCCTTTATCTTCCCCCATAACTCCCATTTTAACTCCCAATTTAACTTCCCCTTTAACTTCCCCTTTAACTCCCCCCATAACTTCCATTTTAACTTCCATTTTAACTTCCATTTTAACTTCCATTTTAACTCCCATTTTAACTTCCCTTTTAACTCCCATTTTAACTCCCCCTATAACTTCCCTTTTAACTCCCATTTTAACTCCCATTTAAAATCAAAAATACAACGATGAAAGTAATGAAGTTTGGCGGCACGTCGGTAGGCACGCCGCAGCGAATGAAAGAGGTGACCGGCCTGGTCACCAAGTCAGGCGAGCCAGTGTTCGTCGTACTCTCAGCCATGTCGGGCACCACCAACTCACTGGTGGAGATTTCAGACTATCTCTACAAGAAAAACCCCGACGGAGCCAATGAGGTGATCAACATGCTGGAGCGCAAGTACGAGCGCCATGTGCAGGAGCTGTTCACCACAGAGGAATACCGCACGCAGACACGCGAATTCCTGCGCGACGAGTTCAACTATCTGCGCTCGTTCACCAAGGAGCTGTTCACCAGCTTCGAGGAGAAGAGCATCGTGGCGCAGGGCGAGATGATGTCGACCAACATGGTGGTGAACTACATGAAGGAGCAGGGCATCAACGCCGTGCTGCTCAATGCGCTCGACTTCATGCGCACCGACAAGAACGCTGAGCCCGATCCCGTCTATATCAAGGAGAAGTTGGCTTTCGTCATGGAGCAGAACCCCGGTGCCCAGGTCTATATCACGCAGGGTTTCATCTGCCGCAATGCCTACGGCGAGATTGACAACCTGCAGCGTGGCGGCTCCGACTACACCGCCTCACTCATCGGTGCTGCCCTCAATGCCGAGGAGATACAGATATGGACCGACATCGACGGTATGCACAACAACGACCCGCGCATCGTAGACAACACCCAGCCCGTGCATCAGCTGCAGTTTGAGGAGGCCGCCGAGCTGGCTTACTTCGGCGCCAAGATTCTTCACCCCACCTGTGTGCAGCCTGCCAAGTATGCCGGCATTCCCGTGCGACTGCTCAACACCATGCAGCCCGATGCCGAGGGTACCACCATCAGCAACACCACCGAGTATGGCAAGATCAAGGCCGTGGCTGCCAAGGACAACATCACAGCCATCAAGATTAAGTCGAGCCGTATGCTGCTGGCTACGGGATTCCTGCGCAAGGTCTTCGAGATATTCGAGAGCTATCAGACACCCATCGACATGGTGTGCACCAGCGAGGTAGGCGTCAGCATGTCTATCGACAACTCAGCACACTTAGGAGAGATTATGGACGAGCTGAAGAAATACGGCACCGTCACCGTCGACACGGGCATGTGCATCATCTGCGTCGTGGGCGACTTGGACTGGAGCAACATCGGCTTCGAGACACGCGTCATGGATGCCATGAAGGATGTGCCCGTGCGCATGATCAGCTATGGCGGTTCCAACTACAACATCTCATTCCTCATCCGTGAAGAGGACAAGCGCCGCGCCCTGCAGAGTCTCAGTGCACACCTGTTCAACTAACCATGAGAAAAGGACAATTCCCTGTAGAGAAGTTCGCATCCCAGCGCACTCCCTTCTACTATTACGATATGGAGCTGTTGCGTGCCACGCTCGACGCCATCAAGGCTGAGATGGCGGGGCACGACAACTTCAGGATGCACTACGCTGTGAAGGCCAATGCCAACCAGAGCATCCTGCGGCTCATCAGGAGAGCAGGCTTTGGGGCCGACTGTGTCAGTGGCGGAGAGATAGAGGCCTGCATCAGGGCGGGATTCCCTGGCTCGAAGATTGTCTACGCTGGCGTGGGCAAAAGCGACTGGGAAATCAACCTCGGACTCGACAACGACATCTTCTGCTTCAACGTTGAGAGCCTGCCTGAGCTGCACGTCATCAACCAGTTGGCAGAGGCAAAGGGAAAGGTGGCGCCCGTCGCCTTCCGACTGAACCCCAACGTGGGGGCTCACACCCATGCCAACATCACCACGGGACTGGCAGAGAACAAGTTTGGCATTGCCATGCGCGACATGGAGACGGTCATTGCCGAGGCTGCCAAGCTGCAGAACGTGCGATTCGTGGGCCTTCACTTCCACATCGGTTCGCAGATACTCGACATGGGCGACTTCCAGGCACTCTGCAACCGCATCAACGAGCTGCAGGAACAGCTGGAGCGACATCATGTCAGCGTGGAGCACATCAACGTGGGCGGCGGACTGGGCGTTGACTACCAGCACCCCAACCGTGTGCCCATACCCGACTTCCACGCCTACTTCGACACCTATGCCCGCCGCCTCAAGCTGCGCCCCGGACAGACGCTGCACTTCGAGCTGGGGCGCGCCGTAGTGGCACAGTGCGGAAGCCTCATCACGCGTACATTATATATAAAGGAGGGGGCTACGAAGAAGTTCTGCATCGTCGATGCCGGCTTCACCGACCTCATTCGTCCGGCGCTCTATCAGGCTTACCACAAGATAGAGAACATCTCGAGCGACGAGCCCATGCAGGCCTACGATGTGGTGGGGCCTATCTGCGAGTCGACCGACGTCTTCGGCAAGCAGCGCGACCTCAACGCCTGCCACCGTGGCGACCTGCTGGCCATACGCTCGGCCGGTGCCTATGGCGAGATCATGGCTTCATGCTATAACTGCCGGCCGCTGCCCACCGCCATCATCAGTGACGATTTGTAGACTCCTTACTCCATGACTGTATTGCATATTTACGACGAGAGCGACGCTATGGCGGGTCGCTATGTGGAGATGCTCATGCAGGGCACACAGGCGCTGGCCGCTGGGAAATCACTCTTTGACGAGCCTTGTGTGATGTATGCCTGCACCAATGCCAAGGACTGCCGACAGATGACCGAAGAGCACCATCCCGACATTCTGCACCTGCATGGAGCCACGGCGCCGTTCACACTGCCAGCAGGCCTGCGGCTCGTCGTCACACCTCATGGCGACGTGCTCGGACCGGTGCGAGCCTATGTCGTAGTGGCGCGAAGCCCGCATGAGGCCGCATGCCTGCAAAAGCAGTTCCCACGCATTGAGACCGTGCGCAACCCGCTCATCACCCGCACCCTCACAGCCGACGACTGTGCCCGGCAGATGATGACCATCTATCAGCGGGTGATGAACTCCGACGTGCTGCCGCTGATGGACACCGAGACCCACCGCCTGCTCACAGCAGCGCTGGCAGTGGCCACCTACGGCGACACACGATGGTTGCCGCCTACCTATCATTATTCTGCCGACAAAGCCAACTTCCGGCATATCGCCCTCTATGCCACCAACGAGGGCGTGCTGCCACTGGTGCAGCAGGGCATGACCATGCTGGGCATCAAAACCGACAGCCTCATGCCTGTGGGCGAGGTGCCGGCAGAGGCCCCTTCTCGGGAGGACGGAGAGAATGGACTTGACTGCTATCTGCCCGCCGACTTCCGTCAGCCTCAGCCCATGCCTACGGCCTCAGCCCTACAGCTGTTGGCCGATATTGCCAGTCAGGGGCCGTCGCTGCTCAGACTCAGCGAGCTGGCTCGGGTGCTGCATGGTGACAACATCAACGAGGAGCAGCTGATGAAGCAAGTGGAAGACGACGGCCGCCTGCCCTTGTTTGCGGCGGTCCTCTCCCTGTTGGCCGAGCACCTGCTGCTCACCGAGGGCTTCATGCCTTGCCGTCCCGCCGAAGGCCCTGCGGCCCAGCAGCTGCGTCAGCAGCTGGCCAGGCGGCAAGAGCTGTAAAAAGGTGCTTGGCCGGCCGAGTGGTGCACACATTCGTGCATACCGACCGCGTAAAAGCGGCTATTGAGGCCTCTGCTTCAGCTTGTTCATTTCCTGATTGCTGACAGCATAGTTGTAGATGCGGAAGTCGGCCACTTCCGTTTGCGTCAGATACTTGTCACCACGAAACGGAGCACGGCCTATCCAGCAGTGGGCGGGAGCATCGCGGAAAATCTCTGCAAGGATAGGCATCTTTTCGTTGCGTCCTATGAGCTTGCCGTCGAGAAACAGCTCACCCTTGTGCCCCTGCTGTCGGTAGAGGGCATGCACCCATACATCGCGCTTGGGCTTGCCTCCCTGCATGATGATTTCCTCATGCTCGTAGCCGCCTGTGGAGGTCTCAAAGCGCTGCTCATTCAGCCGCATGGCCATGTACGGCCCTTCGTGGGCGCTGTTCTCTGCCAGTTGTGAGAAGGCAAAGAGGAAATGGCCGTAGCCGTCGAGTGCATTGTCTGAGCTGACCTTGAACCAGACGGAGATGCTGAAGTCGCGCAGGTCTTTGACCACTGCGCCCGTCTCCTGTGTGAGGTCATAGTAGCCCTGATGACCTGACAAATGAAGAATGGCAGGATTGGCGCTGTCTATCGTGGCACCGTTCCTGACGTATTCCGGTTGCCACGTAAAGCGGTATTCTGCCTGCTGCTCGGCTTTGATCTGTGGGCGGGGCAGGGCAGAGGTCATCATGCTGGTAATGCGCTTGATGTGGTCTTTCAGGATTTTGTAGGCGGGCTGCGGCATGGCGCCGTGGTCGTAGCCCTGCATCTCGTAGAGCGTCACATCCTTGTGGCCCACCAGTTTCAGCATACGCCAGAAGTACGCCTGCTCCTCATAGCGGCCATACAGCTCCTGCTCTCTGTCGCCGGAGATGATGACGATGGGTGGTGCATCGGGACGGACATAGGTGAGCGGCGCATACTGGTCGATGGTGGCCTGCAGGGGTGGGATGCCCTGCTGCTTGCGGATGTTATAGTGGGTGATGCACTGTCCGCTGAACGGCACAAGGGCTGCCAGCGAGTCGGCGTCCACGCCGTACTTGGCGAGCCAGCGCTTATCCAGTCCAATCATGTCGAGCAGATAGCCGCCGGCGGAGTGGCCTGCTACGAAGATTTTGCGCCGGCTGCCGCCGTATTTCGCAATGTTCTTGTAGGTCCAGGCCACAGCTGCTGCGGCGTCGTCGAGGATATCGTCGATCTTGGCCTTTGGCAGCAGACGGTAGTTGGCGGCTACCACCACGAGGCCGCTGTTCTTCAGCTGGGCATCGATGTGCTTGTTGCCGCCCTCGATGCCGCCGCCATGAAACCACACCACCACGGGGGCTTCTTTCAGGTCGGGGGAGTAATACACGTCAAGCTTGCAGCGCTCCTGAGCGTAGGCGTCGGAGGACGACGTGTAGGGAATGTCGTTCACTTGTTGATACTGAGCGTTTGCAAAGGTAGTGCAAAGCAGGAACACAAGAAGGGCGGAAAGAGTCTGTTTCATTAATGTTAAAGGAGTTAAAGGAGTTAAAGGAGTTAAAGGAGTTAAGGAGTTAAAGGAGTTAAGGAGTTAAAGGAGTTAAAGGAGTTAAGGGAGTTAAGGGAGTTAAAGGAGTTAAAGACAAATGGCTCTCCATGAAGAGCTTTTGTCTCTGGGTTGAAATCCATAGCAAAGCTATTGTCTTTAACTCCTTTAACTCCTTTAACTCCTTTAACTCCTTTAACTCCCAAACTTGCGATAGTTGAATAAAAGTAATAACGGGTACAAAAATAGGAAAAAAACGTGGATGATGGCTATTTTTGCATGCAGTTTTAAGTGTTTTTATTATATCCCATGAACAGCAGCGCCTGATGGGGCGACGGTGAAGGGCTGGTTCTGTGTGTGTCGGCTCTTTCACATCAATCGTCGGGCCAGTCCTGGAACTCCAGTTCCAGCTCTATCCATTGTGGCCGGTTGGCCCCTTGGCCCGACTCGGCGGGCTGCGGGCTGCCCGACCCTCCGTTGGACGAGGAGCCTCCAGGGTTCGACACGCCCAAGCCTAACAGCCGGATAGGGTGGGAGCTGAATTCCACGCTCTGCATCAGTTGCTTCGCCAGTGGCAGGATGTCGTCCTTGGTGCGAAGCGAATGGTCAACGGTAAGGCTGCGCGTTATCTGCTGGAAGTTCAAGAACTTGACTTTCAGGGTCAGTGTGCGCCCTTCGAAGTCATTCTTCTCGATACGTCTCACCAGCTCCAGCACGATGTGATACAGATGGATGGTGACGGCAGCCTTTTCGCTGATGTCCGTCTCGAAGGTCTGCTCACAGCTCACGGACTTGCGCTCCCACTCGGTGATGACGGGCCGGTCGTCGATGCCGCGCGCAAAGTTGTAGAACATCTGCCCCATCTTGCCGAACTCCTGCGTCAGTCGGCTCAGCGCCATGTTTCTCAGGTCTGAGCCGGTGAAGATGCCCATGCGGTGCATCTTCTCAGCGGTTTTCTGCCCCACGCCCCATATCTTCTCCACTCTCAGCTGGGCGATAAAGTCGAGCGCACGGTCAGGGTGAATGACCGTCAGTCCGTCGGGCTTGCGCCAGTCGGAGGCTATCTTGGCCAGGAACTTGCAGTAGCTCACGCCGGCCGAGGCCGTCAGCCCTGTGGTCTCACGGATGCGCTGCTTGATCTCGCGGGCAATATCCACGCCCAGCTCTATGCCGCGCCGATTCTCTGTCACGTCAAGGAAGGCTTCATCGAGTGAGATAGGCTCAATCAGGTCGGTGTAGTCGTGGAAGATGCTGTGCAGCTGCGCCGACACCTCCTTGTATCGCTGAAAGTGAGGCTCAACGATGATGAGCTGCGGGCACAGGCGCTTGGCCACCTGGATGGACTGCGCCGAATGGACGCCAAAGCGACGCGCCTCGTAGCTGGCGGTCGACACCACGCCGCGCTCGGCATCATGGCCCACAGCTATCGCCTTGCCCTTCAGCTCGGGATGGTCGCGTTGCTCCACAGCCGCAAAAAACTGATCCATGTCCACATGGATAATCTTCATTGGTGGTAATCTGCCGTGTTTTTTATTTCTCTAAAAACTGATGGACGCTGCTTCTATCCGTTACTTTGATGATGACCCGTCGGTAGGAAACAAGGTGGAAGGGCCCTTTGTCGTGGACTTCGCAGATGATGTGAAACTCTTTGCCGTGAGCATCGGAAGGTATATAGATGGTGGTTTCCGGCTGCTCTGCATGTTCTATGGTGAGCGTGCCATCGCCTATCTCCTTCTGCTGCCACCATAGGAATGAGAGCGCATCGCCGTCAGGGTCAGTTGACAGGGAGGCATCGAGCCGCATCCCTCTGCCAGCTTGCGCTTCGATGATGATGGGCGACAGCCCTTTGTCACCATTCACCACCACTGCCGCATTTCTGTTGCCATGTCCTTCGGCCGCCCATTGCATGCGAGCCATGAAGTCGTTGAGCTCGTCGGGATAGAAGCGCTGCTTGTAGCCGACGGAGATGCTGCGCACCGGCTCCTGCCAACTGTTCCAGGCCGTGGTCAGCGAGTCGGGGCTGATGCCTCGCTCATGATAGCCAGCCCATCCGGCCTGCCGCGGGTCTTCGGGGTCGTTGAGGCCGTTGGGCATCAGGTAGAGAAAGCTGGGCGTGTCGCCCTCCACACCCCATTTGTAGGTGGGATATTCGCTGCCCAGCATGCCCCGGCCCTGAATGTGGTCCTTGTGTTGCTGCCAGTGGCGCTTGCCCAGCTCGCACTGCTCCTGCCACGTGCCCTCGTCCCAGATGAACGGCAGATTGTCGGCAAAGTCTTGGCGCAGCCACATGTGCGAGCTGTAAGCCCGGTTCATGCGGTTGTTGTAGGCCATGTCCTGGTCGGTAATCGTGTAGATGCGGAATCGGTTTACAAACTGCGACAGTTCGCTGGCCGTGCGCGTCTCTTTCACTCGCCAGATGGCCTGTGCCAGTGTGTTGGCCCCTCCCCATGCTGCCACGTAGATGGGGCGAGGGTCGTCTTCGTCTGCCAGACGGATGAGCAGGTTGCTGCCCGGCGTGTCGTTGTTCTCGCCAACGGCCTTGATGCCTCCGTTCTGACTGCCCATCACGGCGCGCTGGGACAGATAGTCGGCGCTGGGCCAGTAACCCATCTGCTGCCTGCCGTTCTCTTGCTCTAAAGGGAGGAAGCTCGTCTGACCAGAGCGAGCCATCAGTCGGGGCACATCCTTGCGATATGCCTCAATGACTCGGGTCAGATAATCCTTCCACTCAGTAGGGTAGGGGTCGGCGTTCCATCCTACGGTGGTGATCAGCGCCTCTATCTCGAAGCAGTCGGCATAAGCCATCAGTCTGACCATCGACTCCATGTCGTCGGGCTCAATGTCGGCAGGCGCTATGTCGGTACACACTACGAGGCGGGGCTTCATCGGCTTCTGCTGCGCCGAAACGATGAGGCAGCACATCACGCTGATGGCGAACAGAATGATTCTTCTCATGTCAGTAGCTGTTATACATTTCCTAAATATACATATTCGATGCCCTCCTCAAGTGCTGTCTCCCTTGCCGCCTTCAGCGTATGGATGGGCGTAGGAGCGATGTCCTTCATCTTATAACGTGGGAAGAAGCGGCTGAAGTGCAGGGGATGGTCGGCCAGCCCGTTGTCTGCTATCCATCGGCACATCTGGCGAATCATCGGCAGGTCGTCATTCACTTCTGGTATGATGAGATTCGTCAGCTCTACCCACACACCGGCACGATGCATGGCCAGGATGGTGTCGAGGACAGGCTGCAGATGGCCGCCGCTCACCTTCATATAGATGTCGTCGCTAAACGACTTGAGGTCGATGTTGGCTGCATCGAGGTAGGGTAGGAGGTCCTGCAGAGGCTCCTGACAGACGTAGCCCGCCGTGACGAGGATGTTCCAAAGGCCGTTAGCGTGAGCCAGGCGTGACGTGTCGGTGATATACTCCAGATAGGTCAAGGGCTCAGTGTAAGTGTAGGCAATGCCGGGGCAATGATGCTCTAAACAGAGCTCTACCACCGCTTCAGGCGACAGGTCGTAGTGGCCTGTCTCCGAGGGCGATACCTGCGAGATGTCGTGGTTCTGACAGTTCAGACAGCGGAAGTTGCAGCCCGTACACGCCATGGAGAGACACTTCGTGCCAGGGTGGAAGTGATACAGCGGTTTCTTCTCCACAGGATCGATGGCCAGCGAGCAGGGCTTGCCATACACCTCGCTGACAAGCATGCCGTGATCATTCCGTCGGCTGCGGCACAGCCCCGTCTTGCCATCGGCCATGCGGCAGTGGTGAGGGCATAGCTCGCACTCCACCCGTCCGTCGTCCAATAGTTTATAATATTTGCATGTCATCATTTAACCATTGAGGGGGCTGCCCTTGTCAGGGTCGATGCCCCTGCATCATGGCACCTCACCACCCAAAATCCCGAAGAGACGACAGAGACGATGCGCCTGTCTTCTGTCGTCCCTTCGGGACTTTTTAACTGCGTCTTTGGGACTGCTTGCTGCGCCTTGCCCGCCGCAGAGGTAAATGATTCCCCCCTTGCAAAGAAAAAGTAGGGGCTGCTTATGCGCAGATAAATCCCCCTCTCACTCCCTTATTGCAAAGGGACAAAATCCCCTCCCACTCCCCTTTTGCAAGGGAGAGAATAGGATTACCGATGATGTTGTCCCTTCAGGGCTTATTCGTCATCGTCGTCCCAGCCGTCGAAGTCACGGCCTCGGGCGGCGACGTTGCCGGCTTTGATGGAGCCGCTGAAGACGTTGCCGCCAACGCTGGTGAGGTCGCCCATGAGGTTCTCGATTTTGACGTTTACAATGTGCAGCGTGGGCTGTTGGTATTGTTTCTTGTTCATAGCTTTATGATATGATGTTGATTGTTATATTCCTATCTCGGTTGCAAATGTACAAAGAAAACCTGAAACCACCATCATTTTTTCACGAATATTTAATGAAAAATTTCAAATAATACCAATTTTTGTTGGTTGGACGCCTCACGGGGGCTCTGCGGTGCCCCTGCACAGCATGGCCGGCGCAGCAAAAGTCCCGAAGGGAATATTTGCTGCCTTGTCCGCCGCAGGGACTCCGTGAGGTACTCCCCTCCTTTTCCAAAGGATGGGAAGGGTTGGTTTGTCAATACTGTCATTACCGCTAGAGGAAAATAGGTTGGGACATCTCTGACAAACCACCCCTGACCCCTCCTTTTTAAATAGGTTGGGACATCTCTGACAAACCACCCCTCACCCCTCCTTTTTAAATAGGTTGGGACATCTCTGACAAACCACCCCTGACCCCTCCTTTGGAAAAGGAGGGGAAGGGCTGCGCCATCATGTGGCCGCCGCAGAGGTAACTTATTCCCCCCCTTGCAAAGGGGGGGCAGGGGGGGATTGTTTCTGCGCAGATGAATCCCCCTCTAACTCCCCCTTTGCAAGGGGGAGAATAGGGCTACCTCAAGCGCAGCAAAGTCCCGAAGGGACGGCGGAATACAGGCAGGGGCAACGCCCCTGCGAATAGACGACGCCCCCATAAGTCCCGAAGGGACGACGGAATACAGGCAGGGGCATCGCCCCTGTATCATGGCTCCACCACACAAATAGTCACGAAAGGGACGACGGACCCTGCGCATTGGTTCCGTCGCCCCTTCTAATGCCTTTGGGACTTATGCCAGGAGCTTTTTCACCTGCTCGTAGACGTTCTGGCCGGTGAAGCCGAGCTTCTCGTCGAGCACTTTGTAGGGAGCGCTGAAGCCGAAGCTCTCGAGACCCCATACGCAGCCGTCGGCACCTACGAGACCCTCGAGGTTGACGGGCAGACCGGCGGTGAGGCCGAACTTCTTCTTGCCAGCGGGCAGGACGCTCTGCTGGTACTCCTTCGGCTGACTGCGGAACAGTCCCTCGGACGGCACGCTGACGACGCGCGTCTTGATGCCGTCGGCAGCAAGCAGCTTGGCACCGGCCTCAAGCGTTGAGACCTCTGAGCCGGAGGCGAGCAGGATGACATCGTAGTCGTCGGCAGAGCCGGCCACGACGTAGGCACCCTTGGTGGCCTGGGTGTAGTCGTTGCCCTCGGGCAGCATGTCGATGTTCTGACGTGAGAAGATGAGGGCTGTGGGCGTGTCGGTGTTCTCCATAGCCATGCGCCAGCACACGGTGGTTTCCTCGGCGTCGGCAGGACGTACCACGAGGACGCTGTTCTTGCCGTGGTGGTTCTTCAGCTTCTCCATGAGGCGTATCTGTGCCTCCTGCTCCACGGGCTCATGGGTAGGACCGTCCTCGCCCACGCGGAAGGCGTCGTGTGTCCAGATGAACTTCACGGGCAGCTCCATGAGTGCAGCCATGCGTACTGCGGGCTTCATATAGTCGGAGAACACGAAGAAGGTGCCGCAAGCGGGTATGACGCCGCCGTGCAGGGCCATGCCGATGCAGCAGCAGGCCATGGTGAGCTCTGCCACGCCAGCCTGGAAGAAGGCACCGGTGAAGTCGCCCTTGACGAGGTCGTGGGTCTTCTTGAGGAATCCGTTGGTGTTGTCGCTGTTCGAGAGGTCGGCGCTGGCGCAAATCATGTTGGGCACCTGCTCGGCCAGCTGTCCGAGCACGGCTGCCGAGGCGCTGCGTGTAGCGCTGCCGGCCTTCTGCTCCACCTTCGTCCAGTCGATGACGGGAGCCTTACCGCTGAACCACTCCTCGAGCTGCTGTGCCTGCACGGGATGACCCTTGGCCCACTCGGCCTTCTCAGCATAGCGCTGGGCCACAATCTGCTTCAGCTCTTCGGCACGCTTGGCGTAGAGTTCCTGCACCTCGGGGAAGATCTGGAAGGGGTTCTCGGGGTCGGCACCGAGGTTCTTCATGGTCTGCACGAAGTTGTCGCCGCCGAGGGGTGCACCGTGGGTGGCGCAGTTGCTCTCGTAGCTGCTGCCGTCGGCCTTGCGTGCGCCCTTGCCCATGATGCAGTGGCCAATGATGAGGCTGGGACGCTCTGTCTCTGCCTGTGCGTTGCGGATGGCCTCACGAATCTGGTCGACGTCGTTGCCGTCAATCTTCTGCACATACCATCCCCATGCCTCGTACTTCTTGGCGGTGTCCTCGCAGGTCACCACCTCGGTGCGTGTGGAGAGCTGGATGTCGTTGGCGTCGTAGAACATGATGAGGTTGTCGAGTCCGAGGTTGCCGGCTATGCGTCCTGCACCCTGCGAGATCTCCTCCTGCACGCCGCCGTCGGAGATGTAGGCGTAGATGGTCTGATTCATCACATTGCCGAGGCGAGCCTTGAGGAACTTGGCTGCGATAGCAGCGCCGACAGCGAAGGTGTGCCCCTGTCCGAGAGGTCCGCTGGTGTTCTCGATGCCGCGCTCAATCTCGCGCTCGGGGTGTCCGGGTGTGACCGAGCCCCACTGACGCAGGTTCTTCAGGTCTTCCAGCGTGTACTTGCCGATGAGGCAGAGCTGTGAGTAGAGCATCGGTGCCATGTGGCCGGGGTCGAGGAAGAAGCGGTCGCGTCCTTCCCATGCGGGGTTCTCGGGGTCGTAGACGAGGAACTCGCTGTAGAGCGTGTTAATGAAATCAGCGCCACCCATGGCTCCGCCGGGGTGTCCGCTCTTTGCTTTTTCTACCATTGCTGCAGCCAGGATACGAATGTTGTCGGCTGCGCGATTCATCACTTTGTTGTCGTTCATAAAATAAGAAAATAAAAATGATACTATTAAGTATTAATAAATTCTGTCGTCAGTTTTGGAGCTAAAGGAGTTAGTGCTCCTCCCTTTACTCTACCACGATGTCGGGAATGGCTTGTGTGTCGTTTTGTCCGCTGAGCGCGAGGCTGTAGGACTTCGGCTCTTGGTTCTCCTGATAGACCACGATGGTGCAGTCGACGGCTCCTGTCCCTTCAGGGCCGTAGCAAACGACACTGGCCTTGTAGGTGCCTCTTGGCGGCCGTGCCCATACGGCGTTCTCGCCTATCTCCTGTCCTTGGTTGTTGGCCGGCTGCCAGTCAACGTCCAGCTCGCCGCCGGTGCGTGAGTCGCGCATCTGGCCTTCGCGTCCTCCCAGGTAGCTGATTTCAAAGCCGTTGGGCTCTACGACGTGCAGGTCGAGGTCGACGCTGGGGTCGTCCCACATCAGGGTAATCTTCAGCGCACCGCTGCCACCGATGTTACGGCCGGTCTCCTCAACGTCTTTTTCCTTCATGGGGATGACGAGGTCGTCGTCCTCAAACTTCGACAGCTCGTAGTCTTCTATCTCTACACGCTCATAGCCCGACTTGGTGGCCTTGAGGATGGTGATGGTGGCTTCGCTGTCCTCGTAGCTGAAGGTGCACTCGCCGTTCTCGTCGGTGGTGAGGGTCAGCTCGGCGCAGGAGTCGTCGGTGGTCTTGATCTTTATCTTGACGCCTTCTATGGGGTCGTCGGTATCTTCATCCACCACCACAATCTTGGCTTCCATCTCTTCGGGAGTCTCTTTCTTCGGCTGCAGCAGGATGAGGGCAATGATGAGTGCGGCGAAGATGGCAAAAAGAATAGTGCTTAAAACTTTCATATCGTTGGTGTGTTTTGATGACGTGTGTGGTTAACGGGCAATCTTTACTTTGAAGTAGACAATGGCAGCTATCTGTATGATGGCCAGCAGGGGCACGATGACCTTGAACGACATGTGCTTTGTCTTGTGGCGGAAGAAAATCATGCCGCACAGTCCGCCGAAGGCTCCGTAGAGGAAGCACACGAGGAAGAGGACGGCCTCGGGCACACGGCTGCGCTTGTAGTAGGCCAGGTGCTTGTCCCATGCAAAGAGGAGGAAGGTGAGGATGCATGGCGTGGCCAGGAGGTATAGCATGTTCTCACTGAGGAACTTGATGGTTTGCGTATCCATAGATTAGAAAAAGTTTTTGTTGATGATTTTGGTTAATTCTTCCGTACCGGGCTTCAGGGCAAAGATGACCAGGGCGGCGAGTGCTGCGATGATGAGCAGGCCGACGACAAGCCCCATGATGCTGCTGCCGCCGCCTTTGGGTGCGTTCTCCTGCAGCACATATTCTTTCTCGCCCTCTTCAAGGGTGAACTCGATGGGCTCGGTGGCTTGGCTGCCGTTTCTGTCGAGCATCACCTGCAGAGGCTGACTGATGTCGAAGAAGTCGATGACAAACTTTGCCATGCCCTGGTCGTTGAGGTCGCCTTTGAGCACCTTCTCGCCCTGCTGCAGCCGGTAGTGTGTGGCCTTCATGGGCTGTCCCTGTGCATCGAGCACGGTGATGGTGGCTATGACGGGTTCCTTGACGGGTGGTTCCGGCTCTTTGGGTGCCGGCTGCTCCGGCTCTTCGGGTGCCGGCTCTTCTACCACGGGCGGCTCCTCCTTGGGTGTGACGTCAAATTCCAGCACTCTGTCCTCTTCGCCTGTGGTGAAGGAGAACTCCTGATGGCTGATGTCGTCGATGACGGTGACGTTCAGCCCGGCATATTCGCTATAGCTGCGTATGCCCTGCTCGTCGGTGATGTCGGGCTTTTGCATCTTCGGCGTGACGATGGAGAAGGACCGCTGTGGCTGTCTCTCGCCATTGACGACGAAGGCGATGGTGGTGGTGTGCTTGACGGGGCGTGGCGGCCATGTCTCGATGAAGGGGCCTGCCTTCTTGAAGTTGTGGAATCCCCAGCCGGTGATGACCACATCGAGCGTGCCGTCGGCGTTGTCCTTATAGAAGATGTACTCATCGTAGTTGGGCACCTGGCAGATTTTCGTTGCCAGACTGTCGTCGCCCGGCAGCTTGGCGAACACCTCCTGGCGTATCTGCTCAGCCTTCTCCATGATGACGGCCTTGTCGCTGTCGGGGGCCATGCCCATAGGACGCCACTTGCCCACGGTGTCTACCATCCAGTTGTAGGTGGCGTTGCCCACCTTCAGCTGGGCGAAATACTTGCTTGTCTCGCCAATCTTGTCCTTCAGGCGCTTGTTGGCTTCCTGAGATGCGTTCCAGCCTATAGACCAGTGTATCTCATTGACTCTGACATTTTTTATTTCCATGTATGATTCTGATTTTGTTTATAATCGGGTGTTGATGGCTGTGCGTGTTCATCGGCCGGACGGGCCTCTATGGCTGCCGGCTCTTCGGTTCTTGAGGCCAGGCTTCTTCCCAAAGCCAGGTCGAAGACATCCCTGAAAGATTTGTAGGGATTGTTGTGGTCGCGTATTCGCAGGAACTTCTTAAACACCTCCAGCTTCTCGCGGTTGTCTTCTGCCCAGTCGATGTTGCCGATGCAGCTTATGCTGTCGGGGCAGGGCTTGGGCACCATGTAGGCCGCCTGCAGGTAGTGATAGTGGATGGGGTTGAGATAGCCGGTGGCGTAGAGCGAGTCGAGCGCCGTGCTGAACAGCGCCTTCTGTTCTTTGATGTATTTCCAGGTTCCTTTGTATTCTTGTCGGGAGCACATCAGGCGCAAGGTGTCGTAGACCATGACTTGCCGGCGCAGGTCATCGTACTTGGCCAGGGTGGCGGCGCTGATGTCGTCGGTGGCGATGGAGTCGCCCATTCTCTGTGTCAGCAGGATGATGTCGTCGAAGGTCAGCATCGAGTCGGCCAACAGCTGCTGGTCGGCTCTGATGCTCTTGGCCAGCTGCTTCTCGGCGGCACTGATCTCTTCAATCTCTGCCTCCATTTCCTCGGCATCATCCTCATAGCTCACCGTCTTCTTCTCGGCCGACGGCCAGAGCAGAAAGGTGGCCCCGGCGATGACGAGGAGTGAGCACAGCAGGGCGGCGAGCCGCTTTTTGTTCTTGGAGTTCAAGCCTTTGTTGGCGGTCGGCGTCGAAGCTACGGTAGCCGGCCCGTCCATGCTGTCGTCTGTGGTATTGGTAGTGAGGGTTGCCTTCGTTCCATCGTCACTGCTGTTAGTGCCTGCTGCGGTCGTCAGCATGGCGGCGTTGAGCAGTGCCTTGTAGACAGATGTTTTGCCCTTGTTGGCAATGATGATGCGCCTGAAACTCTGAAACTCAGGATGCTGCGGGTCGGCGAAGAGCTGGGCGATGGCCGCATCGTCGAGCAGCATCGCGGCGTCGTCGGTGCCGGTCATCGGCAGGTGGGGCATGGCGACGGGCTCCAGGCGGTAGGCATCGATGATGCTGGCAAAGACGCTGGGGTCGGCCAGCTTCTCCTTGAAGTTGTATGCCTCGGCATGGGCATCGCGCAGGGTCATGCAGGTGTCGATGAAGGTACGCCGCACATCAAGAAGCACCTGCATAGGGCTCACCCCACTGCTGATGGCATAGCCCTTGGGGATGGTGACAGCCATCTTCAGCACTCCAGGGCGGGCCGACATGTAGCTGCTCACACGGTTGTGTATCAGGGTGAAATGCGTGTGGGCGGGCAGCACTTGCAGCGTGAAGAAATAGGGATTCTCATCCATGCCTGGCGGCACGATGTTCTCCAGCTCTTGTGGTGGGTCGTTGATCCAGTAGAGAGGCTGGAATCCGCTGTTGCTGTTTTGGTTGCCGAAAATGGCTAAGGATATCTTGATGTTGTCCATTGGTCAGTGGCCCTGCTGATAGGCAGGGCGTTCTGTCTGGGTCTTAGTTGAAGATGTCTCTGAACTTGCTGGTGGAGTTGCCTTTCTTGGATATCTCGGTGTTGCCTTTCAGCACCTCGATGAGCTTGTTGGCATCGGTGGGGTCGTACTGGTAGACGCCGCCCACATAGAACCGGCCGAGGCTGAAGGTGTAGAGCATGGGCAGCCCGTTGGTCTTGGCGTTGATGCCGTTCTCGCGGCAGAGGTCCACAAGCGGTGCGATGATTTTCTCGTGCTGCTCCATGAAGCGGCGGTAAGCTTCCTCCTCGCGCTCCTCTCCGTTGCCCAGCAGGTCGGCCTTGGTGATGACGATGTTGATAGAGTCGACGTTCTTCATGATCTTCTTGTTCTCGGGCTGTGCCAGCAGGTCGACCAGACGCTTGAGGATAATCTTCTGGTTGACATTCTTGCGTACCAGGTAGGTGCGGACATTGCCTTCGGCGTCGGTCTCGTTCATCAGATGGTTGAAGGCAACACGCTTGGCCGTGGGGTCGACGATGATGAAGAACGACTTCTTGTTGTTGTTGCACAGCAGCTTGGTGGCTCCTACGCCGATGTCCTCGAAGGACACCACGCCGTTCTCGTTGTCGGCAATCTTGAACGCGAAATCCTCACCGGCCATCTCCACGAGGTTGATGAGGTGCCTGTCTTTGCCGTCCATGATGGTGGCCTCGATGGTGGCGACGAAGTCTTTCGGCGTCTGGCCGATGGTGAGTCCGGCATCAAGAAACTGCGCCAGCACGCAGGCATAGGGGCCGCCGGCTCGCACCGTGTTGATATTGATGTTGGGCGCCCCGATGAGTCCCATGAGGATGCAGGTCTTGCCTGTCGAGGGGATGCCGAAGAGGAAGACGTCGGTATGCTCCTCGGCACACTCCTTACGGCACTTGGCTATCTCGACGTTGATGTCGGGCAGCGAGTCAATGATGTCGTCGCGTTCACGCAGGATGCCGAGCGACTCGGGCGTGGCCAGTCCGGTGTTCAGCAGCTCGCCCTCGGTGATGATGCCTTTCTCCATGAGGTAGAAGATGCGGTCGGGGGAATAGGCTGCCACCTCACGCATGGCGATGATTTCCTTTTCTTTCAGTTCGAGGAAGTGCTGGCTGGCCATGTCGTAGTTGGCATCGTAGGGGTGGGCAGCCATCCAGTCCCAGGTGTCGACAAGGTCGAGTGAACGGATGGAGGGCGGAACGGCAGTCCCTGTCTCCTTGCCTGGCATTTCCACTGCAGGCGAAGGCTCGTTGACGACCTTTGGCGTGTTGCCGCTGGTATGTAAAGGAGCAGCGCCGCCGGTGGAAGGAGCCGCTGGCTGAGGCAGGATGAGGTCTTTGGCTTCTTGCTGATACATGCCGTCGGGCAGCAGCTGCAGGTACTGGCGTGCCGCGTTCTTCCTCTGCTGCTCGTCGGTGTGGCTCTCGACGGTGGCCCACAGGTAGTTGTCGATGTCGGGCAGATGGCTGGTGTTCTTATACTTGTGCAGGAAGTCGGTCAGCGCTTTGGCGCTGCTCTTGTCCAGCCCCTCCCATTCCTCATCTTCTGAGACAGCATTGATGTCGCTGATAGCACGCCGTGCCTCGTCCACATGATGGCCCAGAGGCAAGGTGCTTTCCCAGTGGCTGACGTAGGCTTTGAGCAGGGCCAAGAGGGTATCGTCCTTCTGTGAGAGCAGCGGCACTATGGCGCTCCACTCCTGCTGCTCGGCAGGGTCGGGCTTGGGGGCGTTGATGACAGCCAGCAGCTGCGCACGGCGGTCGGCGTTCATGGCGGTGAGCTGTGCGAGGACGGCTTCGGTGATGGTGCCGTCCTTGGCATAGCCGATGAGGCGCTGCATAGGCAGCTTGTTGGCAACCTTGTTCAGGTCCTCTATTTGTTTGGGGGTTAAGACCATAATCTTAATTGGTGGCGATGTGTTGCTATCTTAATTGGTGGCGATGTGTTGCTTGATGATTCACTTTTAACAGGCCTTTGTTTTTCTCGACCGGTGCCATATCGTGAATAATTACAGGTTAGTCTTGACGATGATTGACTTTGCGCAGATAGATGGTAGTGCTGACGCCGTTGGAATCAGTGGCAACACATTTCATCTGGTGGGCGGTGTCGGGCGAGCAGACCAGCGTCAGGGGAACAAAGCTGTAGGTGTTGTCCGTGCGGTTGGTCTTGTTGCCGGCCTCCTTCATCACAATCTCACTGGGCTTCCATTCGATGGACAGCGTCGTGCTGTAGTCCTTCTGCGTGTCAGTGGCATAGATGAACGAGGAGCCTCCCTCTGTGCTGGTGATGTCGTAGTAGCAGCGGCACTTCTTGCCTGTCGACTGGCCGTTGTTGGTAATCTCCAGCAGGGTTGTGCTGCGCCACAGGCCTACGAACTTCTCGTGGTCGTTCATGATGTCGTCGAAATTGGCGATGTTGTCCTTCACCATCATCAGTGCGTCCTTGATCTGAAGGAGCTTGCCGATGGTGGCATCGCCTTCGATGGGCTTGCCGGTCTCACGGAGTATTTCAATGATTTCAGCCGTTGAGAGCGTGGGGTCGATGCTCTTCATCAGGGCTACGGCACCTGTCACGATGGGTGCAGCGAAGCTGGTGCCCGGCCCTATGTCGTAGGTGTTGAAGGGCTTGGCGCCAAGGATGTCGACGCCAGGGGCAGAGATGGTCGACTCGTGCAGGTCGTACTCCTCGATGTTGCCGAAGTTGCTGAACTCGGCTTTGTGCAGGTCTTTGTCGACGGCAGCCACCTTGATGGAGGCATCGCCGCGCTTGCTGGCATCGAGGGCTGAGAACACATTCTCGTTGCCTGCTGCCCAGACGATGGTGACGTTGCGCTCGCGGGCCAGCTCGGCCACATAGTCCCAAACGGCCTGCTCCTCCAGGCATCTCATCTTGCTCAGCTGTATCTGCTCCTCCACGCTGAGCCTCTTGATCTCGTCGGGATAGTAGTCGCCGACGGAGAGGTTCACCACGCTGGCACCTTGGTAGATGGCATAGAGCAAGCCTTGCAGCACGACGATGTTGGTCATCTGGTGGCCCAGGCTGACGGGCATGAACTTACAGCCCGGAGCGATGCCGGCCGTGCCGCGCTGGTTGTCCATGTTGCCCAGTGCCTGCGAGGCCACCATCGAGCCGTGCATGAACGACACCTCGTCGCAGTCGTCGGCAGGCTTCACGTTGCTGTTGCGCCTCATCACGCTGTAGGGCTTCACGATGCGGTCGCTGTTCAGGTCGTCGTGGTTGAGGTCGAAGTAACTGTCGCAGATGGCCACAACGACGTCGGGACTGCCTTTGGTAATCTCCCAGGCGTCGTAGGCTTGGATGGGCTCGTAGTACCAGGAGGTCTCAGGATACTTGAAGACGAGGTCGTTGGGCTTGTAGGCCAGGTTGCCCATCAAGCCTTCGGGGAAGACGTAGAACGAAATGTCGGTAATCTGTGTAGGCAGGGCCTGCATGATCTGGTTGCGCTCCTCTTGAGGTATTTGTATCTGCAGCAACTGGGTCATCTTGTCGTAGTACACCACCTTGTAGTCGTCGCCAGGGTAGAGTGCCTTGAACTCGTCGGCCCACTTGTTGAAGGTGTCGTCGTCGGCTGCATCAAGGATGACATTCAGACGGTCGCCGACGACTTGCCGCCCGTTGTCATTCTCGATGTCGTCATCGGTATGAGGGGGCAGGTTGTTGTCACCGGGCTGTGGGAGGTTGCGGCCCGGGTTCTGAATGTCATGCGGAAAATTTGCGTCGCCAGGGAGGGGGATAAGGTGTGGGTCGGGCGTGTCGGGATTGATGATGTCCTCGGGCACTTCTGCCTTTGCCGTCTCCTGACTCTTGGGATTCTTGAAGAGACTGAGCAGCACGCCAAGGACAAACAGCAGGACGAGGAAGCACAGCAGGCGCAACAGCCAGCTTCCTAATCCCCAAGGCTTCCAGAACGGTTCATTGCCGCCTGAGGGAGCTTCACTTGAGCCAAAATAAACTTTTTTCATTTCTTATTGTTCAATGTTGTTAATGATTTCCGTTAACTCGCGGTTGGCCTCCTTGTCGTAGTCGGGCACGTCGAGATGGGCAATGAACGACACGTACATGTATTCCAACCAAGAATAGTAGTTGTCCTCGAAAGAGACGGTCATCGCCTTCGGGTTGTCGGTGAGGTCGTCGAAGAGTGCTGTGAGCTCCTCTTCCTCAAAGTGTGAGCTGTGCTCCTTCTCAATGTAGTCGTAGATGGGCAGCTGATACTGCGAGGCCATCTTGTGCGCGTTGGCCCGGTCGTCGGCACTCAGCATCTCGTAGCCCAGGTCGTTGACGAAGCGGTTGATGGTGCTCGACAGGATGTCGGCCACAAGGCTCTCGTTGATGGTGTAGATGTTGATGACGTTCACATACTCGGCAATGGCCTCGGCCATCAGGTCGTTGAGCTTGAGGTAGTTGCTGGTCTGCGTAATGTCGTCGAGCAGCGTCGACATCACCACGCTGTCAAACAGCTGGTTGGCCAGTATCTGGTTCATGAACTCCACCGACTTGATGTTCTTCTGCCATAGCTCGTAGACGTGGTCGGCAATGACGCACGAGTTCAGCTTCTTCTTGAACGTGCCGGAGAAGAGCTGGTGGTAGTCTACGCTCCTGATTTCCAAGAACTTCTCGGCTTCCTCTTTTTCGCGGAAACCGTAAACGGTCATGAAGCGCTCCCAGCACTCGTCGAAGTTCTTGCAGCCGCGGAAGGCAGCGCAGCGCTTCAGGATAATCTCATAGTTCTTGAAGTTGTTGTTCGTCTGGCCCAGCTCGCCGCTCTGTATCATGTAGTGCACCATCTGCAGGCAGCGTGTCTCGGTGATTTGCAGGGCTTGCAGCAGATGGCCGAAGAAATAGTTGTCATCGTTGCAGGTGAAATCCATCTCACGGATGATGGCATTGGCCTTGCGGATGTTCTCCTGCAGTATCTCGTCCACATCCTCGGAGACATGATACTCGTTCAGTATGCCGCGCACCTTGCTCTGGCAGCTGCCTATCTGCTTGGCAAACTGGCTTTCACGGGTCTTCAGCAGGCGCTCTGCCACGATGGACAGGTTCTGGATGATGTAGAGCGAGCCGTCGTTGTTGCGCGATGCGGCCACATCCCATGCCAGACTGCGGTCTTCGAAGAACATGGCGGCATCGGGACTGCTGCAGAACGAGCTGCGCATCTGCTGGTAGTAGGCGTCGGTCATGTAGCCCTCGCTGTTCGTGCCTTCGCGTGGCTGCTCCGACTTGGTGGCCTCCCAGCCCTTGTAGAGCTTGCTGGCCTTCGGACCGGAATACTTGAAGTCGCGCAGCAGGTAGCTGTTCTTGAACTTAGTGCCCTGCGCCGTCCAGTTGTTCACCCACCAGTTGGGCGTGGCCGAGTTCAGACACTGCTCGTAGAGCACCTTGTTGAAACGGTCGTACCATCGGCTGTCGATGGCTTTCTTCTCGTTGGCAGTGGCGGCGGGGCGCACAGCCATGTCCATATTGAACTTGGTGCCGATGTAGAAGAGGGGCGGGATGCCGCCAGTGCTCTCGATGGTGCGGCGGCGCTCCTCGGGCGTCTCACCCACGTAGTTGCGCACCCATTCGTCGAGCAGGATATAGAGGTTGGTGACATCGTTCTGATACTGGTCGTGGCAGTAGAGCAGCACGTTGATGGCCGATGACTCATTATATTTATTAAACAGGTAGGCCACCTTGCCGCGCAGGAACACTTTCACCAGATCCTCGTCGGAGGAGAGAGCGTCGATTTGCAGGTTCAGGCGCGAGCGGGCGCCGGGGAAGTCCAGCAGGTCGTTCTCCTTCAGGATGCTCATCTCGATGTTGCCTCGTGTGAGCTTGGCCTGCGTCTCGGCACTCATGTCGTCGAAGCAGTACATCGAGCTGCTTGACAGAAATTCGTCTTCTATCTTGATGACCACCTCAGAGCAGATGGCGCAGACCTCGCTCTTGGTCAGGTGCTCCACCTTCGTCAGGCTGTCGCCGCTCTTCACGTAGGCATCGGTGTAATACTGATTGGCGCTCTCGAAAATCTTCATCAGGCAGTCCACGCTCATGATGGTGTTGGGCTTGATGCCTTCGTGCAGCACAGCCTCAATGGGCAGATACACCTCTTTGGCGTAGGAGATGGCCCGCAGCGTGTTCATGATGTGCTTGAACAGACGGCTGATGTCGGCATTGTGGTTCCACAGCACAGAGAAGACGCTGTCCCATTCCGACGAGGGGATGCGGTTGACAATCAGCGCGACCTTGTCGAAAAAGTATGAGTTATTGAATGACTGCGCGTTATTGATGTTTTTCTTAAAGTAATACTTGATGTCCAGTATGTCGTCGGCCAGCAGCGGCGAGTTGCTCACTTCCGGCTGCTGGATGTACTTCTCGCGGATGGCATCGGCGGTGGCATTGACGGCGTTCTCGCCCTCCGACGTCCAGTTCTTGATGTCGTTGTAGTAGCCGTCGCTCAGCAGGATGATGATGTCGGCCACCGACAGTGTCTTCATCAGCAGCGGATACTGGCTGTTGTATTTCTCAGGAGCACGCGAGAACGACGAGAAGCGGGTCACCACGCCGGTGGCCTCGGTGTTGTCGGTGATGGGGTTCATCTGCTCAATGAAGTCATAGTCCTTGCCGTTGGCTTTCACGAGGAAGGGCTTGCCGTCTTTCTGCAGGATGCAGTTCATCAGGTACGACTTGCCCACCTGACTCTTGCCAAAGGCGGCGATGCCGGGGTTGTCGGCCTCGGCAACGGCCAGCTTGCGCAGCTTGCGGCGCTCCTCTACCAGCTGCATGAAGCGCTGCTCGTAGTGCTCGGGCTTGTGCCGCTTGATCCACGCTAACGAATCGTTGATGACCTCAATCTGTCTGTTGATCTTCTGTATCATGGTTTATGCTTTTTTTCTATTCTCAATTCCTATTTCACTGAGAGTTCAAACTCGCCCTTGTCAAGCCAGTATTTGCCGTCGTCGGTGATTGACTGCAGCACCAGGTCGACAGACGACTTGGGCAGCGTGTTGCCCTGCTCGTCCATCACTTCTTCTATCTCCAGGTCTTCGCGGCTTTCGTGGTAGTTGCGCGTCAGCGTGATGCGCAGCGCATGGTGGCTGGTGTTGTTGTAGATGGCATAGAGCGGGCGCGCCTGATAGAGTGGGGAGTCGAGCTGCTTGCAGCCGATGAATGATGGGAAGACAACAAACTGCACCGTAGCCGAGCTGTGGCCGGGCGTCAGGTAACTGGTGGGAACCTGCTGGCGGCGCGAGTTGTAATCGCCAATATAACAAGCGGTTGACTTCATGGTCTTAATCATTCTGCTGAAGTCGATGCTCAAGCCGTTGAAGCCTAAGCTGGAAGCCAGATGACCCACCATGCCGCCAACTGCCACCACCGACTTCTGGTCGTAGAAATAGCCCTGGCCGTCGGCAAAGGGATACCATGTGCCAACGCGGTATTCGTTGAGACGTATCAGACGGTCGGGAGAGATGGGGATGTATTTGATGAACAGCTCGGTGATGGGGTCGAGAGATGAGGGACGGCCGGCCAGAATCAGCACGTCGCAGTGGTAGGCATAGAGCACCACCGACAGCTGGCGCATCAGCGGCTCCATGGTGTTCTTGACAATGAGAGCCACCTCCTGCGGGTCGAAGCGCCACGACAGCTCCTTGAAACTGAAGCCGAAGTGATGCTCGAAATAGTCAAGGAGATAGTCGGCGGGCTCCAGCGTGGTGAAGATTTCATTGTAGGTGTAGATGCGCGACGGACGCTTCAAACGCAACAGCTCAAGAAACATCTGGGCGATGGGCACTGAGATCTGGGTGTTGAAGTCCACACGGCAACGGCGGTCTCTGTAGCCCATCATGGCGCTGTCGTAGCCGAAGAAGTCGCGAAGGAGGTTGGAGGCGAAAGCCTTGACAAGGGCTGTGCGACGCTCGTCGTTGATTTCGTTCACTATGTCATAGACCTTGCCCTGATATACATTATTATCTTTTAGGCAAGGCAGCTTCTTCAGATCCTCGTTGCTCATCTCCTTCATGCGGGCGTACAGCGCACTGAAAATGTTGCCTTGGTCGGGCAGGCCCACCTCCTTGCCTTCAATGACCAGATTCTGGATGATGTTGTGCAGAATCTCGTCGCCGGCCAGGTAGAAGCTGTCCCAGAAGAGTGGGATAGGGGTGAGCAGGCTGCGGCCCTGCCCCTTGCACTGATACGAGCAAATCATCACGTCGGTGGTGCCGGCGCCGATGTCTATAGAGCCGATGGTCAGCGACTTGCCTTCGTATCCTTCTTCTTTCTCTTCAGGTCTTACATGGCCTTTCAACTCGAAGAATTTATGTATCTCGCCGCTGTAGCGCTGCGCTATCTCGGCATAGAGGTAAACCAGTTGGCAGCAGGAGGCCTCGTCGAAGCTCCACATGCGCTTGCTCTCATTGTCGTCGTCATCCTTGACACGCAGCGACTGCGACGTGGGGATGACCAGGGGATTGCCGAAGGAAGGATTGCCCTGCTTCAGCGCTTCAAGGGCATCCTCGGCGCATTGGCGCAGCTTGATCTGCTCCTTCACAGGCATGGCCGTGGGGCAGGTCAGGATGATGTTGCGCAGCTGGCGGCGGCAGTCCATGTTGCCGTGCTTGACGCGGAACTTGATGCTGTTGATCTGGGCCTGCGCCTGCTGCAATATCTCAATCAGCACAAACGTCATCAGCGACGAGCGGGAGTAGTTGCTGCCCTCGCCCACATTCGTGTTGTCGGGGCCGACGTAGTTGCCGGTCCTGTCGAAGAGGTCTGACAGACCGGGCACATAGATGTTGTCCGACAGACGGATGTTGTATGGGTCATCGACGGTGTTCAGAAATTCCCACTGACCGTCGTAGGGCTTCTCGTCCCACAGATAGCGCTTGGGGCTGCTGTAGTTGGTGGTGCGCTCGCTCAGGCCGTCCTCCTCCAGGGAGCGGTATACCATGCGTTTCGCTTCATCGCCGATGCGAACCAGGGAACGCCACTCAAACACGTCGTCGTCCAGCACAATGTCGTTGCCGAAGTCGGCCTTGCGGAAAGCCAAGCGCATGTCGAAGGATTTCTCGTAGGTCTTCGACGGGTCGTTCATGTCGCGTATCTCCAGCATCATCGCCTTGGTGAAGTCGCCTTCCTCGAAGAGCACGCCGCAGGTGCGCGAGTTGCCGATGTCCATCACCAGGTCAACGTCTATCTGCCTGCGGTTGTTGTTGTGCAGCGTCACCTCAGGAGCGGCGCCAATCACACGGATGAAGTTGACCAGATAGATGTAGTAGCCGATGTACTTATGCGACTCGTTGCGGTCCAGCTGGCCCAGCAGCGAGGAGACATAGTCGGAGAAGGCCGAGAAATACTGGCTCGTAGACATGAAGTCGAGCAGCTGGTCGGCGCGGTTGCTGATGCAGTATTCCTTCGTCTCGCCTTCATCGTCATAGAAATAGGGCCGCTTATAGTGCGTGATGGCGTTTTCGTCGTCGCCAAACGTAATCATGTTGTTGTGCTCAGCCAGCGGGTCATTGTCGCCCAGCATCGTGTCGAAAGCCCACAGGAAGCGGTATCTGTCGGTGTCTTTCTTGCTGCCCTTGCCTATACGTTCTATCTTCACGCGGCACCATGTGAACGGGTCATTCGTCGTCGTGCCGTCGATGTCTTTCTCAAACATGGGCATGGGAAGCCATTTGCCGAGCAGCATCTCGAAAGCTGGCTGGACGCTGCCGTCGAAACGAGACTTCACACGGTAGCCCGCAAGCGAGTTGATGTTGAATATCTCGGCATCGCCGTCCTTGTAGGCAGAGAACGTCGTCGTAGACTCGTCTTTCTTCATCTTCATCAGACCAGCCTCGTCCAGCTCCTCATGACCGTTGGGGCGCAGCTCCACCTTCTCGCTCTGGCGCAGCTCGCCGAAAGGAATGTAAATAGCCTCCTGGCTGTGATAGTAGAGCAGGTCGAACATAATCTCGCCCGACAGGAAGTCGGGCGTCTCGCAGAAGGAATACTTCAGGGTGCGCCCGTTTGAGAATATCAGCTGTTCAGATGGGTTGAATTCTTTTTCCGTGCAAATGAACTGAATTCCACTGTTGACAATTAGGTGTTCCATCGTTTATCAGTCGTTTTTCGTGAATAATCGCTCAATTATTGGTATCAGCGTGCAAATTTAATGATTTTTGTCTAATATGACAAATTTTCAAGCCTTTTTTTTCATCGCCAACAGGGTTGTATCATTTCTTGCCTATATCGCATCGCACCACTATCAGACAGAGGCTTTCATTATGATGCTCTGTCTCCTACATTACAGGACTAACACGTGGTTGCCGCAGAAGTAATTATTCCCCACCCCTTGCAAAATGAGGGGGAATGGCTGCGCTCTGTATTTGCAGAATGATATTCAACCATGAACTCACACAGTTAGCACCGTATCAATTCACATAATTAGCAGCAAGCAGATTTTTGTCCGAAGCCTTCGGACGACGAGTCCGAAGCCTTCGGACAGAGAGTCCGAAGCCTTCGGACAAACAGTCCGAAGCCTTCGGACTTTTTTGTGCTGTGCGGATGGGGTTAGACACGGTTGCGTCACGAAGCTGGTCAGTTCAAGGATAAAAGTCAACCGCACAGGTCAATTTTTACGGACACTTCGGAAGGGAAAGAAACGAATGGTCTTGAAAAGCTTCTCTATATAATTATATAAATGAGAATTCCTTGTTTGGTTGATATGTGTCAAGATATAGAAAAAAGTTTTGTTTTATATGTAAAAAAGTTGCCGAAAAATTTGGTGGGTGCGGAAAAAGTTGCTACCTTTGCACCCGCAATCAAGGGAACGCCCCTTCAACCAAAGGGGCCGTGAGCTTGACGCGCAAAGCGAAGAGTTCTTTGAGAGACTTACATAGACAGAATGAAGTAGTACAAGAAGCGGCGGCCCTGCCTTGGCCATGTTGCCTGCAGGTCCGCTGGGTAGAA
>JAEEGF011504852.1_pt1 | contig 93598 bp, 83 predicted proteins | sample 9134171 | NCBI WGS metagenome assembly JAEEGF01 (sample SAMN16246542, study PRJNA631951) | gut metagenome | biome: gut microbiome; feature: rumen; material: AP-attached | host: Bos | place: Iran: Karaj | collected 2018-10
ATGCTTAGCACCTACATATTCAGCCAGTTGCCGTTCCAGTTCAGCCACCTGAGGTCCCATAATAAATGCTCCCGAAGTAACGACGTTGAACATCGCCTCGTCCATCTCGGCCTTCATGGCCTCGTATTGTCTATGTAGGTCGCGAAACTGCATCTTATTCTTCTACTTTTCCTATAATTTTTGCCGGTACACCGGCCACTATTGCATAATCTGGGACATCCTTTGTCACCACGGCACCAGCACCAACAAGGGCATGACGGCCTATGGTATGGCCACACACGATGGTGGCATTAGCTCCTATCGATGCTCCCTCCTTGACCAGTGTGCGTTCGTAATGGCCATTGGCGGGACGATCCAGACGTGGCATCAGCACGTTGGTGAATACACAGCTGGGACCGAGGAAAACATTATCCTCTATCTCTACGCCTTCATAAACCGACACGTTGTTCTGAATGCGGACTCCATTGCCGATATGAACATTGGGACCGATGTTGACATTCTGTCCAAGCGAGCAGCGCTCACCCAGTATGGCACCCTTCTGGATATGGCAGAAGTGCCACACCTTGGTGCCACTGCCCAAGGTCACACCATCGTCGACATACGAACTCTCATGTATGAAAACATCGTTTACCATCCAAAGGGGTGTTTAGTTAATGGATACTTGGCCATGGGATGGTAGTCCCCGGTGAGGCCGACAGGCTGGGCATGACGAATGTCGTAAACTGTCTGTATGCAGCCTTTGGCTTCAGCAATGCGGAATCCACGACCTGCCAGTATTTCCTCGTAGCTTCGGGTGTGGAGATCTGTGAACCCGCTACTAAATTCGAATTCTTCACCATCCACAGTAATGGAACGGTAACTGCCAGTGACACCTTGCGGCAGATGTTCTCCATTGATGCTGAGGAAATAGCGCACGCGTGCCTGACGGAGTTCGAGGTAACCTGCTACACGATCGTGACTTGCCACATTCACCACATTCTTCTGCACCGGACCAAAAATCCACTGTAGCATGTCGTAGAAATGCACTCCGATATTGGTGGCCACACCACCGCTTTTCTGAATACTGCCTTTCCACGAAGTATAGTACCAGTAGCCACGCGGTGTAATATAAGTGAGGTCAACATCGTAGACCTTGTTTTTAGGACTCTCCTCTATTTTCTTTTTGAGAGCCACCACTGACGGATGGAGACGCAACTGGAAGATGGTGTAGGCTTTGTGTCCCGTTTCCTTTTCCATCTGTTCCAAAGCGTCGATATTCCAAGGACTGAGGACCACTGGTTTCTCGCAGATGACATCGCAACCCAGACGCAATCCATAGCGCGTGTGGGCATCGTGCAGATAATTGGGCGAGCATACCGACAAAAAATCGATATTGACACCTTTGGATTTCACATAGTTGTTATGGCGATCGAAGAGTTCTTGCTCGGTGAAAAAAGAGGCATGGGGGAAATAACTGTCGATGATGCCGACAGAATCACTCTTGTCATAAGCCGATATCAACTCATTGCCAGTTTCCTTGATGGCCTTCAAATGACGCGGGGCGATATAGCCGCCAACTCCTATAAGCGCAAAATTCTTCATAATATATTTTTCAAACAGACAGCCACACTGTCGGTCCAATAGGGTATTTCTTGATGGAACGTAATCTTGAACTTGGTTTTGTCAAGCACTGAATAAGAAGGTCTTTTCACTGGACTAGGATATTCGTTGCTGTGACATGGCAGGATACGACAGGCGGTATGTCCGCTCTGACGGGCAATTTCTTTGGTGAAGTCGTACCAACTGCAGACTCCCTCGTTTGCATAGTTGAATATGCCTTCGTGTTGCAAACAGTCTCCATTTTCTATCAAAGTGAAGACGGCCTTGGCCAAGTCTCCGGCATAAGTGGGAGTACCCACCTGATCAAACACCACACGTAATTCAGGCTTGGAGCCCGTCAAGTTGAGCATCGTAAGCAGGAAATTCTTCCCATATTCACTGTAAAGCCATGAGGTTCGGAAAATGAGATGACGACAACTGGCAGCAGCCTGTTCGCCAGCCAATTTGGTGCGCCCATAAGCTCCGGTGGGGTTGGGGGCCATGGTCTCGCCGCAAGGGGTGTTATAAAGTGTTCCACCGAATACATAGTCGGTAGAAAAATGTATCAACATTCCCCCCACCCTCTTCATTGCTGCAGCCATGTGACCCACAGCATCGCCATTGATGCGAAGCGCTGTCGTCTCATCGCTCTCGGCACGGTCAACATTGGTATAAGCTGCACAATTGACAATCAGCCGAACAGCCTTTTCGTCGACCATAGCGTTCACCTCATCCTGAGAAGTAATGTCCAACTCGTCCACATCGGTAAAAAACCATGTGTGGTTCGATTGTGATGCCAGCAGACGAAAGTGCGTCCCCAACTGGCCATTAGCTCCTGTTACCAGAATATTCATTACCTTTCTTAGAACGGTGATACAAATTCATTAAATCCTCCATGGTGGCTGTCTTTCTCCGACAGTAACACCGCCTCGGCAGGGATGTGCCAGTCGATGGCCAACACCGGGTCATCCCATGCAATGGCACCTTCCGACTCAGGATGGTAATAATCGTCACATTTATACTGAAACAGCACCTCGTCGCTCAACACTGAAAAACCATGGGCCATTCCTTTCGGCAAAAACAATTGACGATGGTTTTCTTCCGTCAGCTCCACCGCCACATGGTGACCATATGTCTTCGAGCCACGCCGGATGTCGACCGCCACATCAAGAACCTTTCCTCTCACCACACGGACAAGTTTAGCCTGAGCAAAGGGTGGTTTCTGAAAATGCAGTCCACGAACCACACCATAGCGCGATTTCGACTCATTGTCTTGCACAAAACTCACATTAATACCTGTCTGTTCCACAAAATCCCGCTCGTTGAAACTCTCAAAGAAATATCCTCGGGCATCGCCAAAAACACGAGGCTCAATAATCAGTAACCCTTCTATATCTGTCTTTATAATATTCATTTAGCCATTAATCATTTTCAACAGATACTGTCCATATTGGTTTTTTGCCATCGGTTGGGCTACCCGTCGCACCTCGTCGGCGGTGAGCCATCCCTCCTCATAGGCAATACTTTCCAGACATGCCACCTTCAAACCTTGACGTTTTTCGATAACCTCTATAAAAGTGGAAGCCTCGGCAAGCGAGTCGTGGGTACCGGTATCGAGCCATGCAAATCCACGACCCATGAGTTGAACATTCAGTTCTCCATCTTTCAGGAATTCTTGATTGACAGAAGTTATCTCCAACTCGCCACGGGCACTGGGTTTAATGTTCTTGGCCACGTTGACCACTTTGTTAGGATAGAAGTAAAGACCAACCACGGCATAGTTCGATTTCGGTTCTTTGGGCTTTTCTTCAATACTTAACACACGGCCTTCCTGGTCGAATTCCGCCACTCCGTATCGCTCTGGATCAGCCACCCAGTAGCCGAAGACCGTTGCCTTTCCCAGTTCATTGACATTGTACACTGCCTGACGCAGCATATTGCCGAGGCCGTTGCCATGGAAAATATTGTCACCTAGCACCAAACATACTGAGTCGTCCCCAATAAACTCCTCTCCAATGATAAATGCCTGTGCCAGCCCGTCAGGTGACGGCTGCTCTGCATAGGAAAAACGCACTCCGAAATCGCTTCCGTCGCCAAGCAGGCGCTTGAATGCAGGTAAGTCATACGGGGTAGATATGATGAGAATGTCTCTTATACCAGCAAGCATCAGCACCGAAATGGGATAGTAAACCATCGGCTTGTCGTAGATGGGGAGCAGCTGCTTGCTGACACCTTTTGTTATAGGATAAAGGCGGGTGCCGGAGCCTCCCGCCAAAACAATACCTTTCATTTTTTTACCATCTTAGTTGTCACCCTTCTCACTTGTGGCATCACTCTCCTCGCCATAGCCATAGCCGTAGCCATAACCGTAACCATAGCCGTAACCATAGCCATAGCCGTAACCATAGCCATAGCCGTAACCACCGTAGCGCTTCTTGATAAGAGGCACGTCGGTCAGAATCACAGCCATGTTCTTAAAGCGTTCTTTGGCAACCATCTCCTGGATATAAGGTAACGCGTTTTTGTTAAGATGACCGATACGCATCACGTATGTCGTCAAGTCGGACACGCGATTGATGATAGCTGCATCGGCAACAATCTGAGCCGGAGTGGAATCGAGGATGATATAATCATAATGCTCGCGCAGATAGGCTACCAATTTGTCGAGTTTATCACCCATCAACAGCTGCGTAGCATTGGGCGGTGTCTTTTCACAAACGATATAGTCGAGGTGGTCGCTCGTCTCGCTGTGCATGATATACTTTTCGAAATTATCCTCCGGATCGATCAAGTAATGAATCAAGCCCACACGATTGTGACGGTCGATAGTCTTAGAGAGACTGCGCTTGCGCAAGTCGAGGTCGGCCAGCAAAGTGCGCTTGCCCGTATAGGCCAGAGACAATGCCAAGTTCAAAGCCGCATAAGACTTACCCTCACCAGGTGTCGTCGACACTGTCTGTATCACTTTCTCTCCTTCTTTCAAGAAGAACGGTATGTTCGAATGCAGCAGGCGGAAAGCTTCCGTGACAACGTCGGTACCATTAGCCGTGACAATAATCTCGTCATTCTTGCGGGCTGCCGGCTTCTGCGGAATCTCACCAAGGATAGGCAGTGTAGTAGCACGTTCCACATCCATCTTCGAACGCACTTTGGTGTCGAAGAAACTGATGAGGAAGAAGACAAGTCCAGGTATCGCGAAACCAAGTACCAAAGCAACCAAAACATACATCATCAGGCGAGGACCGGAGAGTGCGACCATGGCAGGTTCAACAATCCTGGCGTTGGAGATGGCCACTGCACGGTTCATCTTGGCCTCCTCACGTTTGCTCAGCAAATAGAGATAAAGTTCCTCCTGAATCTTCTGCTGACGCATCACTTCGTTGACCTCTTTGGCCTGTGTGGGCATGGCGGTAATCTGGCCCTGTGTTCTGGCAGCCTGGTTACGGGCATCCCTCAAGCGCACCTGGGTGGATTTCACCATGTTTTCCACTGATGAAGTGATAGCCTTCAACTCGTTATCCATCTGCCGTTTGAGACGCTGCAGGTCAGGGTTGTTGGTACCTGCTGTGGTCTTCATGCGGTTATAGTTGTTGACAAGCTGGTTATACGAAGCTATCATAGTCTGTATTCCGGTGTTGTTGATTGCCACATTGGCAGGAATCAACTCCTCTTTGTTGGCAGGATTCGAGATATAATCCTTGATAAAAGTGACCAGTGTCAGCTCAGTCTCCAGCTTGCTGACTTCCTCAGCCTGCCTTTGACCCAACTGCATCAGACTGTTTGCAGCACCACCCCCTTCAATCTCGGGAAGCTGGGAACCCTTCTTAATGGAGGCAACGCGATTGTCAACCGTGTCGAGGGCACCGGAAATAATGGCGATTCTCTCATCTATGAACAACTCCGTCTTTTCTGCGACCCTGTTTTTATCTTCCACAGCGTCATCATTGTACACTGCAATCAAGGTATCAACGACCTGCCCTGCACGCTTGGCATTATTATCCTTGAAAGTGATGGCAATGACGGAAGCCATCTTGTCCACACGTGAAACGTCCAGGGATTTCAGCATACCTCTGGCAACAGATAACGACGGATATGCGCCCATATAAAGAGTCACATCCTCAAAGCCATTGTTGTAATACTTGGTAGTGTCTATCCGGAATTCCACCGTATCGTCAAACACCACCTGCTCATTGAAGTTGGCTGTAGCCTCTTTTTCTTTCCCGAATTTACTGGCTTTATATTCATATTTATTATTGCCCTTGGGCGTGACCTGTATGGAGAAGGCAAGGTTTCTCTCCTCCATAGCAGAATCCTTCACCATGACAAGGGTCAACGGGGCATCATCAAAATAGGATATCTTCTTGAAGAAATCCTTTCGTTCGCATGGGTAGTTCAGCTTCATGCGGGATACCACCTGGTTCATCAGCGATGAAGAACGGAGCAGGTAAATCTCGTTCTCGAGCGATGTACCTGTGTTATCCATCCCCATACTATTGAGAATGGCATCCATATTCTTGCCCGAATACCTGCCACCTCCATCTTGATCTTTCACCAAGATAGTACCGTTGGCGGTATAGGTTTTCGGCGTGGTCTTGTAAATCAACGCCGCGATTCCAAGACACAAAACCACAGAGATAGCAAACCACCACCAATTGTTCAGTACCAGAAAGATGATGTCACGAATCGAAAACGTAGTCTCGTTCCCACTCTCTCCCGACTCCCCGTTCTGAATCTGTTTGTTCTGATATTTTTCCATGTCGGTATTTTAATACGATTATTTTTTTTCTCAATTATTTGCTTCTAGCCAGCATCCAATAGTAGAAAGCCGAGGTCAGCATTGATACGATAGACACTATGCTCGAAATGTAGCTCAGCGTCGACGGGTCACGCTCGGCATCTTTCTTCCGTTTCATATTGGGTTCCACATACACTACATCGTTCTGGTGCAAGTAGTAATATGGAGAATTGAAGATTTCTTTTGACGTAAGGTCCAACTCACCGACGGTGCGCATCCCATTTTCCTCGCGAATCACGGTCACGTTGGTTCGCTGGCCGTACAGTGTCAGGTCTCCCACCATGCTGAGCGCCTCGAAAATAGTCAGGCGTTCGCCGGAAGCCTCAATCACACCCGGTTTGGCTACATCGCCCAGCACACTCACCTTGAAGTTCATCAGCTTCACCGTCACCACAGCATCGAGGATATGGCCTTCGCCCACCAGGCGCTGCTCAATCTCAGCGGCCAGTTCTGCGTGAGTTTTGCCAAGCACATGTATCTTGCCCAACACGGGGAAAATAATATCACCCTCATTGTTGACCAAATAGCCTGTTACTGCCGATGCTCCGGGATTCATCACAGCACCGCCATCGACGGCAATCTTGTTCGTCTCCTGATTGAAGCGTACAGTGGCTTCAGGGGCACGACTTTCCACATAAATGTACAGCAAGTCGTTGGACTGAATACCTTTAGAGAACTGTCCATTTTGGGCTATCTCCACATTACGGGGAGCATCTTTGATGTAAGCAAGCTCCGCAGGCTCGCCGCATGAGGCCAACATCATTGCTCCTGCCACAACAGCCACAAGGGGATTTTTTATTTTGCTTATCTTCATAAATATATATATTTTCTATTTAATACCTCATAACCAAACGTATACACTTTTGGTACATATTATTTCCAACCTGCAAATATACATTTTTTTCTAATAAAATAAAAAAAAAGTTACACCGGTAACAGTTTTTTCTTTTTTTCTTCGTATCTTTGCAGCCGATTTTATGCCCTTCATCAACGACATACTACGCCACCGCAGCCTCTCCATTGTCGGACTTGAGAAGAATACGGGGAAAACCGTCTGCCTCAACTATATATTACATAGAATGAATCAGTTGGGAGTACACGTCGGTGTCACCTCCATCGGTGTCGACGGCGAGCAGGTCGACAGTGTCTTCGCCACTGCCAAACCTGAAATAGTACTTTACGAAGGCACTCGTTTCATCACCTCTGAGCAGCACTACCTCAAGCGTCAACTCGTTTCTCGCCTCGAAGCCGTTGATAACCACCGCACTGCCCTCGGCCCCTTGGTGACCGCTCGCGTACTCATCCGCGGCAAAGCCCTCCTCTCCGGTGCTGCCACCACAGGAATCCTTCGATCTCAGATAGAACAGCTTGATAGCATGGGGGTTGACATTACCATTGTCGATGGGGCTCTCTCTCGACTGAGCCTCGCCTCTCCCACCGTCACCGATGCCATGATTCTGGCCACGGGTGCCGCCGTATCGGCCAACGTAAAACAACTGGTAGCGAAGACCAAATTCCTCCATACACTCATCTGCCTTGACGAAGTCGACACTTCTCTACGTGATCGTCTAAGCACCATACCCTCAGGACTCTGGGGCGTGGATAACGACGGTATCCCCCACGATTTGGGAATCGCATCCGTCTTTCTCATCGACCGTGCTGAGACAGACCTCCTTCACTATGGACACACGCTCTTCGCCTCGGGTGCTGTCAGCGACCGACTGCTGCGTGTACTGGCAGCGAAAGGCAAAGGTATCACTTTGATAACGCGCGACTTCACCAAACTCTTCATCACACCGGAAGCCTATGTGGAATTTACACGCCGTGGAGGACGGCTGATGACCTTGCAACGCTCACGACTCATTGCCATCACGCTCAACCCCACCTCTCCGCAAGGTTTCCTCCTTGATTCCAAGAGTACTTGTGAAACTCTCAGCAACGCTCTGCAAATGCCCGTTTACGATGTAAAGAAGATTGAACAATGAAAATAAAAGAGCTCATAAAACAAGACGCAGGATTCCAATACATCATTGATAGCATGGAGCTTATGTCCTCTGCTGGACGACGCAAGATGCTAAACACCGAATTTTGCTCCGACCCTGCCGAACTACGCACGGAATGGCACCGCCTCAACCATGCTATCCATGCCACACTTCAGTATAAATACAAGAAACCCTACATCGACCTGCGTCACTGTTTGATGTGCCTCCACGACCTGCAGGGCACCCTTGCTTCGCTTGCCAGCCACACCCCTTTGAACGAGGTGGAACTATTCGAAATCAAATCCTTGGCCCAGCAGTCACAGGTAGCGAAAAAAAACATTGCCGACCTCGGCCTTAGCCAACTCCTGCCACTACCTGACCTTTCCGAGGTGTTTTCACTGCTTGACCCAGACAAGACGGGAATCGCAAACTTCTATATCTATGATAGTTATGACCCCCGTCTGACACCTTTGCGACGCGAATTACAAGGACTTCAGACTTCCGAGGGTGACCCTTTACGTATCAGTGAGTTACTAGCTCTCCAGAACGACATCCAAAACGAAGTCTGCCTCCGTCTTTCCGACCAACTCACTGCTTGGTGCGACGTTCTTGTAACCACCTTGGAACAAATGGCTTATACCGATTATCTGCTAGCCAAAGCCGACCTTGCCATCCGCTGGAATCTTACTCAACCGGAAATAGGAGAAACAACTGAATACAAAGAACTTGTAAACCCGCGTCTAAAAGAGCACAACGAAAAAAACAACCTACGCTACCAGCCGGTCGACATTACTTTGCGCCCTGGCGTCTGCCTCATCACGGGTGCCAACATGGCTGGTAAGACCGTACTACTTAAGAGCGTGGCGACAGCACAGACCATGGCACAATGTGGAATGTATATACCTGCAAGCATGGCAGTTGTGAGACTCGTAGAAGGAGTTGTCACTTCCATAGGCGACGACCAGGATGAGATGAACGGGCTCTCCTCCTACGCGGCCGAAATCATTAAAATCAGCCATATCCTTGACACCTGCCGCCACCATGAAATGCTTGTGCTCATCGACGAACCTGCACGCACCACGAACCCTGTAGAAGGCAAAGCGCTTGTGCAAGCCATCATCAAGATTCTCAACGGCATGAGTTCCACTACCCTCGTCACCACACACTACAGCCAACTTGGCACCAACTGTCGCAGACTTAGGGTAAAAGGATTTGTTGAAGGTATGGTCGACCTACCTCTCAACCCTCAGAATATCAACCGTTTCATTGACTACTCTCTCACCGAGGACCTGACTGACAACGTCCCACACGAAGCGCTCCGCATCGCCACCATCCTCAACTGCGATGCCGAAATGATCCGTCTGGCAAAACACAACATGGAACAATAAAAAAGACGCCCTGTTTCGGCGTCATTTTGGCGGAAAGGAGGGGATTCGAACCCCTGAAGCGCTTTTAACGCTTACTCGCTTTCCAGGCGGGCCTCTTCAACCACTCGAGCACCTTTCCTTTCTTCCAAAATCGGGTGCAAAAGTACAACTTTTTTTCAATATGGCAAAAAAAAATGTATATTTGCAGACACGAACGGAATATAAACAACACTAAAACTAATTAATAATGAAGAAATTAATCATCTGTGTCATGGCTCTGACAACATTATTCGGAGGCATCGCCCAAGCCCAGAAAGCTACCAAAAAAAGCCCCGACATCAAACAAAAAGTGGCTGAATATGCCGAATTCAAACTCACTTCCGACCTCATTGAGACCCTCAGTGATAACGAACGCGAACTGGTCAAGATCTTCATCGAAATCGGAAAAGTGATGGACGATATCTATTGGGATGAGTACTTCGGCAATGAAAACCGCGCTAAACTCGAGGAAATCAAAGATCCCGCCATCCGCGCCTTCGCCGAAATCCACTACGGCGCCTGGGACCGCCTCGATAGCGAAAAACCCTTCATCCCTGGATACAAAAATCGTCCCGCCGGCTGCAACTTCTATCCCACGGACATGACCCAGAAAGAGTTCGACGCTTTGAAAGACCCTGAGAAAAACAGTCAGTACAGCGTCATCCGCCGCGACAAAAACGGCAAGCTCTACGTCCTTCCCTACCACAAAGCCTACGCCAAAGAACTCAAGCGCGTCGACAATCTCCTTGAAAAAGCCATCGGCTTGGCAGAGAACGAGGGCCTGCGGAGATACCTCGAGGCTCGCCGTGAAGCCTTCCACACCGATGACTACTTCGAGAGCGATATGGTATGGATGGACATGAAAGACAGCCGCCTTGATTTCGTTGTGGGACCCATCGAGAACTATGACGACGGTATCAACGGCCTCAAGTGCTCCCACGAAGCCTTTGTCCTCATCAAAGACGAGAAATGGAGCGCAGACCTCAGCAAATTTGCCTCACTACTCCCCGAAATGCAGAAACTCCTCCCCTGCGAGGAAAAATACAAAAAAGAGGTGCCTGGCACCGACTGTGACATCAATGTCTACGACGTCGTCTACTATGCCGGTGACTGCAATGCGGGCTCCAAAACCATCGCCATCAACCTCCCCAACGACGAACGCGTACAACTCAAGAAAGGCAGCCGTCGCTTACAGCTCAAGAACGCCATGCAGGCCAAATTCGACAACATCATGCTCCCCATCGCCAAACTGATGGTCTGCGACAAACAGGTTGACAAAGTCACCTTCAATGCCTTCTTCGGCAACACATGCTACCATGAAGTGGCCCACGGCCTCGGCATCAAGAACACCATCACCGGCCGCGGTCCCTGCCGCCAGGCTCTCGGCTCTGTCTACAGCGCCTGGGAGGAAGCCAAAGCCGACGTCTGCGGACTCTTCCTCACCGAACAGCTCATTGAACAAGGCTATATCACCAACAGCACCATCGAAGAGAACTACGTCACCTTCATCGCCGGCATCCTCCGTTCCGTCCGCTTCGGTGCCACTGAAGCCCACGGCGTAGCCAACATCATGTGCTACAACTTCTTCAAAGAGCATGACGCCTTCTCCCGCGACAAATCCGGCAAGTATGTCATCAATGTCGACAACGCACGCAAGGCCGCCCGCGAATGGGCTGCCCTCATCATCAAGATGGAAGGCGACGGCGACTACAACGCTGCTAAGACCTACAGTGATAAACACGGCAAAATCAGCAAAGAGCTCCAGAAAGACCTCGATGCCATCCGCAACGCCAACATTCCCCGCGACATCATCTACCAGCAAGGCGCCGAAATCCTCGGGCTCTAAAATGTGACATTTTTACCACAATACAAATGGAAGCGACTGGTATTTAGTTGCTTCCATTTGTTTTTTCTCCCCCTCCACTTAATACCATCCCCTTATCAACAACGTACCAACGCCCTACCAACACCGTCCATAGTAGGAGTTGATACGATGATGGTACGGTGATGGTAAGGCGATTGTCACTGGATGGTGACATCGTATCCCTTTTATTTTTTTACAAACATTTTTTAGTTGATTTTATTTATAAAAAAACTTTTTACATAACGAAAAAAAATGTATCTTTGCAGAAGACTTCCCTAAGTGAGATAACCCATTTCTCACTGGGAATGATAGGGTTGCGGCAACACTCCTGGATAGGAGCGCCCGTTAATCAGAACCCCAAAAGACTGATGAACCTGCCAAGAACTCCATGCACAGCATGGAGGAGGAGGGATAGTGCACATGGCAGACAAGGACTGGTACGCTTTCAGAATTATCTATAACCGGGTGCAGCCGTTGGTAACCGACTGCGAGGTTCGGGGACTGGAATACTTCGCCCCCACGGACATCATCCGTTCCTTGTTTTTCCTGCATTGCCAGGCAGGCGAGTTGGGCAGGTTCGTAATCAACCACCGCGATGAGGCGCGGCCATACACCCGGATGGACAGCCATCACCCCGCTGTGATTCCCGACCATGAGATGGAGATATTCCGTTTCGTGGTCACATCGGGTCGCCAAGGCCTGCTACTGTTGGGCGACGACCGGCCCGAATACCATCTCGGTGACCGTGTGATGGTCACCGAAGGCCCTTTCAAGGGTGCAGAAGGTCACATCAAACGTATCAAGAAAGACCGTCGCCTGGTGGTGACCATCCCCGGGGTGGTGGCAGTGGCCACCGCATATATCCACCCCGATTTCCTGAAAAAAATTGACACGGGCGAATGAAAACTCCCCTCTTCAGACTACAGTACGAACTAGACAACGCCTACAACGAGGTTGGAGCCGACAAAGGAGCTAAATTGTCGGAGCGTTTCACCGACGATGCCGAGGTAGAAAAGATAATCAGTTTTACCTCGACGCTGTCTCCCAAAGACTGGCTTAAATGGTTGAATGTGAACAACGGGAAACAACCCGACATAGCAGTCATCCCGTTGTCGACCTTCACACCACAGGCTCTGCGCTACCGTCTGGAAGGCAAAGATCCGAAGATCGTATTCCTCACCCGTCCGTTGCACACCATACAGCTGCTGAACAAATGCCTCTATACCACCAATGAAATGGTGGCAGACGGCACCTACCTCTGCTGTCATTCAATGACTGCCACGTTGAAGCGCAAGCTGCAAGAGAAGAAATACCCATGGGGAGTGCGACATGTAGTCGTGATGAGCCACTACCTGTGGCATCGCGTCTGTCCGAAGTTGCGCCTCACAAAAGGACTCTACTTTACAATAACCAAAGGTAAAAACCGCACATTCAACCGCGTAGAGATCCTCGGGCGCCTCTATCGTGCCGGATTTGAGGTGGTCGACGAGCAGTTCCGCCACGGCGAGTTTTTCGTCACCGCCCGTAAGGTAAAAGCCCCCATCCAGGATACCGAACCTACAGGTTCGCCCATCATACACCTGCGCCGCAAGGGGAAGAACGGGAAAGAGATAGTGGTACACAAGTTCCGCACGATGTACACCTATTCGGAATACATCCAGAACTACATCTATCGCTACCAACACCTGCAAAACGGCGGTAAATTCAAGGACGACTACCGCGTGAATTTCTGGGGACGATTCCTGCGCAAAGTATGGCTCGACGAGCTGCCTATGGTGTGGAACCTGCTGCGTGGCGACATCAAACTGGTGGGTGTGCGACCACTAAGCAACCAGTATTTCAACCTTTACACTCCGGAGATGCAGTCCTTGCGCAGCAAGACCAAACCAGGACTGCTGCCGCCGTTCTACTATGAACGGAAGAGTCCTGAGACCCTCGACGAGATACAAGAAAGCGAACGACGCTACCTGGAAGCATACCTGAAGGCTCCGTTCAAGACCGACTGGCGATATTTCTGGGGCATCGTGGGCAACATCCTTTTCAGAAGAAAACACTCAGCATGAAAGAAAATACCGATTGGACGACAGTAATCCAGCCACGAGAGAAACTTTTCTCTGTCAACCTGCGTGAGTTGTGGGATTACCGTGATCTGTGTATGCTTTTCGTCAAGCGCAACATCACTACACAGTACAAACAGACAGTGTTGGGACCTTTGTGGTATATCATACAGCCGATGATCACGGTGGTAATGTACATGGTGGTCTTCGGCGGCATAGCACAGATCTCCACCGACGGACTGCCGCAACCCCTGTTCTACCTCAGCGGCATCTGCCTCTGGCAGTATTTCAACGATTGCCTGACCAAAACTTCCTCGACCTTCACTGCCAACGCCGGCATCTTTGGGAAAGTCTATTTTCCGAGGCTTGTGGTACCCCTCTCGACGGTCATCAGCAACCTGCTGCGCTTCGGCATCCAGTTCGGACTCTTCATGGTGGTGTATGCCATCTACCAGATATGGATCATCCCGGGTCAGATACACACCAACTGGTATTCCCTGTTACTGCCTGTGTTGATACTCATGCTTGCAGGGCTGGCTCTGGGTTTCGGCATACTCTTCTCGAGCATGACAACCAAATACCGCGACATGCAGCTACTGCTCGACTTCTTCATCAGGTTGTGGATGTACGCCACGCCGGTCATCTACCCTTTGAGCACCATCACCAACGAGAAATTGCGGTTCATAATGAGCCTTAATCCTTTGACAGGCATCGTCGAGGCATTCAAGTACGGAATGTTAGGGCAGGGCGAATTCAGCTGGGGCCTGCTGGCCTATAGTTTTGTGTTCATGCTGGTACTACTGGCTGTTGGCATCGTGATATTCAACCGTGTACAAAAAACCTTCATGGACACCGTGTAACTAATGAAGAAAGAGGTCGACATAGCATTTGCATTGTTGCGTGGAGCCCTTGACGGCACCGCAACCAATATCGGAAAAACAGAGACCAACCAATGGTGGGGTCTATTTCGACTGCTTCAGCAGAACCATGTCTCTGCACTCGTCAGCGAAGTATTCTCCCAGATGTCTCCAGAAGAAAAACCGCCCCGTGAGGTGCTCATCCCTTGGTTGACGGAACGTAAGAAAGCCGAAAGTTGGTACCTTCACCAGAGCAAGGTGCAACAGAAGATTGTGGATCTGATGCAGCACAACAATATCGACACTCTTGTACTCAAAGGCACCCATCTGGCACAGTTATATCCACATCCCGAATTGCGTGAATTCGGCGACATCGACCTCTATTTCTACGACAAGCATGACGAAGCCGACACTTTAGTCAAGAAGCAACTAATGGTGAACGTCGACAACCAGGCTCACCACCACACAAAGTACAATTATCAGGGGGTGACAGTGGAAAGCCACTATGATTTCGTCAACCGTCATTACCCCCGCAGCAATCGGACTTATGAAGCCATGCTGAAAGAGCTGGCGCCCTCCCCTACCTTTGAAGTCCTCTTCCTACTGCGCCACATGGCATGCCACTTTGCCGCCAGCCGCATCACCTTGCGTGACCTGGTGGACTGGGGGCTCACCTGTCGCGCCCTCGGAGCCACTGCTGACTGGACGGTTATCGGCAACGCCATAAAACAATACGGCATGGAGCCTTTCGCATCTGCCTTGAACAGCATCTCTGAACGACGTTTGGGGATAAAGCCTCCCCTCCAACTGGAGCCAGATCCCAAGACAGTAGATGCGTTGGAGCACGATATCGTTCTCGGCAACATGGCCAACCACACCGGAGATGGACTTGCCCGCCTTGGATGGAAGATGCGTCGCTGGCACGCTCTCGCCTGGAAACGCCGCCTGGTTTACAGCGACAGCCCATTCTCGCTATGGCTCACCAGCCGACTCTCACACACAACACACCCACGCAGCATACTGCATAAAATGTAACCAGAAATGAAAAAAGCACTTATCACCGGCATCACAGGCCAGGACGGTAGCTATCTGGCCGAATTCCTCATCGAGAAAGGCTATGAGGTACATGGCATTCTACGCCGCAGCAGTTCGTTCAATACAGGCCGCATCGAACATCTGTACCTCGACGAATGGGTGCGTGACATGAAAAAAAAGCGCCTCATCGAGCTTCACTGGGGCGACATGACTGACAGCAGCAGCCTCATCCGCATCATCAGTGAAATACAGCCCGACGAGATATACAACCTAGCGGCACAGAGTCATGTGAAGGTAAGTTTCGATGTGCCCGAATTCACCGCCGAGGCCGATGCCGTAGGCGTGTTGCGTCTTCTAGAGGCCGTTCGCATCGTGGGATTGGCCAATAAATGCCGCATCTACCAAGCCTCCACTTCTGAACTGTTTGGAAAAGTACAGGAGGTCCCTCAGAAAGAGACCACGCCGTTCTACCCTCGCTCGCCCTACGGCGTAGCCAAACAGTATGGTTTCTGGATAATGAAGAACTATCGAGAAAGCTATGGTATGTACTGTTGCAACGGCATCCTCTTCAACCACGAGAGCGAACGTCGTGGCGAGACTTTCGTCACACGCAAAATAACCCTTGCCGCTGCCCGTATCGCCCAAGGCTATCAAGACAAACTCTATCTGGGAAACCTCGATGCCCTGCGTGACTGGGGTTATGCCAAAGACTATGTGGAGTGCATGTGGCTGATGCTGCAGCAAGAAAAACCCGACGACTTCGTCATCGCCACCGGCCAGTACCACAGTGTTCGCGAATTCTGCACCTTGGCTTTCAAAGAGGTAAGTATTGAACTCCGCTGGGAAGGTTCTGGAGTCAATGAGAAAGGCATCGATGTAAAAACAGGGAAAATCATCGTCGAAGTGGATCCCAAATATTTCCGTCCTGCCGAAGTAGAGCAGTTGCTTGGCGACCCAACCAAAGCAAGAACCCTCCTCGGATGGAACCCCAATAAAACCAGCTTTGAAGACCTGGTGAAGATCATGGTCCAGCACGACATAAATAAGGTCCGTAAATTATACCTGTCGGAACAAAATTAGTTTAGAGTTTAAAGATAGTGGGCGGCTCAACGCCAGTTGAAAGTTAAACACGCTAGACTCTACACTTCAAAACTGACTCTAAACTCGTGAATTATGAAACCTAATTCAAAGATATACGTGGCAGGACATCGTGGAATGGTTGGTTCCGCCATTGTTCGGGAACTGCAACGGAAAGGATATAACAACCTAGTGTTCAGGACCCACGCCGAACTGGACTTGACGCGCCAAGAAGCTGTGGAAGCCTTCTTTGCCACAGAGAAACCCGAATATGTCTTCCTTGCCGCCGCCAAAGTAGGAGGCATCGCCGCCAACAGCGCAGCCTTGGCCGACTTCATGTACCAGAATATGACCCTCGAGATGAACGTCATCCATGCAGCCTGGCAGAATGGTGTGAAGAAGTTGGAATTCCTAGGCAGCAGTTGCATCTATCCTCGACTGGCACCGCAACCTATGACCGAAAGCTGCCTGCTCACTTCCTCTCTCGAGCCCACCAATGAGGCTTACGCGCTAGCCAAGATCAGTGGCCTGAAATACTGCGAATACCTCAACCGCCAGTATGGCACCGACTACATCAGTGTCATGCCCACCAACCTTTACGGTCCCAACGACAACTATCACCCCGAGCATAGCCATGTGCTGCCGGCCATGATACGCCGCTTCCATGAAGCCAAGATGGCTTGTGTAGAGAGTGTCACCTGCTGGGGCGACGGTAGTGCACTGCGGGAGTTCCTTTATGTCGACGACCTCGCTGAACTCTGCGTATTCCTGATGAATAATTATAGCGGCAATGAGACCGTCAATGCCGGAACGGGTAAAGAATTGACTATACGTGAGCTGGCAGCGACCGTGGCCAAGGTTGTGGGATATGAAGGCAAGATACTTTGGGATGCCAGCCGTCCCAATGGTACTCCCCGCAAACTCCTCGACGTCAGCAAAGCCACCCGCCTAGGTTGGACCTACAAGACCGAACTGGAAGACGGCATCATATTAGCATACCAAGACTTTTTGGACAAATGGCAACAGCAATAGAATTCAATAACATAAGCAAAATCTACCGACTGGGATTAGTTGGAACCGGCACCCTCAGGCACGACCTGAAGCGCTGGTGGACTATGAGTGTCAGGGGCAAGGAAGACCCCTACCTCACCATCGGCGAGACCAACGACCGCGCTACCAAGGGTGAGAGCGACTATGTGTGGGCACTGAAAGACATCGACTTCAAGGTCGAGCAAGGAGACGTGGTAGGCATCATCGGCAAGAACGGCGCTGGCAAGAGCACCCTGCTGAAAATCCTCTCCAAGGTCACCGCCCCCACCACTGGCACCATCCGTGCCCGTGGGCGTATCGGTAGCTTGCTGGAGGTCGGCACCGGCTTCCATCCTGAGATGACCGGCCGCGAGAACATCTATATGAACGGCGCCATCCTTGGCATGACAAAGGCGGAGATCTCAAAAAAGTTGGACGAAATCATTGACTTCAGCGGCTGTGAGCGTTATATCGACACCCCCGTGAAGCGCTACTCGAGTGGTATGATGGTGCGGCTTGGCTTCGCCGTCGCCGCACACCTCGACCCGGAGATATTGGTAGTCGACGAAGTCCTCGCCGTCGGCGACGCCGAATTCCAGAAAAAAGCCATCGGCAAGATGCAAGATGTCTCCCGTGGCGAAGGAAGGACGGTGTTATTTGTGAGCCATAATATGGCAGCAGTAAGAAACTTGTGCAAAACCGGCATCGTACTTAAAGACGGCAAATGTGATTTCCAAGGTACTGCTGATACTTGTGTAAACTATTATTTAGGAGGAATGATAAAAAACAATGCCATTCCCATTTCTGACAGAATAGACCGCGAAGGCAATGGCAAGTATAGAATCTCCAGGCTACTTATTAAGGGAATGTCTGACGATTTTTCTCTCTTCGATGACATTCCTTTATCAATTGAAGTTGGGTTATCAATTAACCGAATGGTAATAAATCCACGCATTGGAATTAGTATTAACACTCTACAGGACGATTGTATTTTATGGCTAGATTCTAATTCTGTATTAGGAATTCCCTCAACATTGTTTTCAGATACAACTCTAAAAATAGAAATTACCAAAGATTTTGCCTTGTCAGAAGGGGAATATTTTATTAACATTGTTTGCTATGAATTCGGCAACGTCATAGCTGATTATTTGCAACATGCTGTCGAATTTAAAATACTTAAACGTTCTTTCTGTCAAACCGGTAATTATCCTACCGGGAAAAGCTATTGTCTTGTAAATCAAAGATGGTCATTCCAATAAATCTTGATATGCCTATTTTAAATACCGTAACATTTGCACCCGATTCAGTAATCGATCCCTTTGGCCGAGTTTTTTTCTATAACGACCAAGTGTACCGTGCAATTAACAGTGATTCAGAAAAAATGTGCATGGAACTATTGAATTCCGACTTGTTCAAGGAACTTGTCGAACTTCATTATATTCCTAAAACATGGATAGATAATGATATTAAAATAGAAGGGAGTCCTTTGATTTTACATCATGAAAAATGCACTATAATAAAACCTTACGAATGGACATTTGAAGCATATAAAGATGCTTCTATTTTCATACTGAAGCTCAATAAAAAATGCAATGAATATGGGTATGAACTTAAAGATGCCCATCCTTTTAATGTTACTTTCCATAAAGGGGAACCTCTGTGGTTTGACATCGGAAGTATTACTAAGAAAGAACTCAACAATGATTGGATTGCCAAAAATGAATTTATCGAAACTTGTCTTATTCCTCTAATGTTGTGGAGAGATAACGACTACTATTTACTCCGGGCAATTCTAGAAAGCGACGATATTTATTATCAGAGGAATTTCCCCTATCAGAGCGCACTAAATAATCCATATTTATTCAAAAAAATATCACACTTAGAACAACATTATCTAATACATGGGAAATGGTCCATAAAAACAAGTCGACATTTCCCATCCACAATATTTAGAGCTTTAGATAGGATTGTGGCAATACTGAAAAAGAAAGATAAAAATTATCATTTTTTTAAAGAGAAGACCTTCTATCGAATCCCAACAATAGAGGAACTCCTACGGATAACTTGTAAAAGAGACAAAACAGAGTGGGAGGATTATTGCCCATCATTAAATATAGCTGATATTGAGAAAGAGTTCCCCCGCTTTAAAATAATAAACGACATTATTTCAGAAAAATGTTCTGACGCCAGATCAATACTAGATATAGCTGGCAATAGTGGGCAACTTGCAGTTTATTTAAATTCAATTAAAAAATATGAAACAACATTTGTAGTTGACAATGATGAACATGCATTGACAAAAGGTTATTCTTTTTTTAAGAAAAACCATATACCAATAAATACGGTATGGACTAATTGTATATTCATGCCTAATTTCCCTTTGGATTCAAAACGGCTTAAATCTGATATCGTTTTTGCTTTAGCCATAACTCATCATTTAATTCTTAGACAGCATATCCCTCTCCAACTCATTTTTGAAAGAATAAAAAAATTATCAAATAAGTATGTTGTTATTGAATTTATGCCATTGGGGTTATGGGACGGCAATAGTTCTCCGGAAACCCCTCAATGGTACACTATAGAATGGTTTCATAACCTATTTTTGAATCATTTTGATTTACTACATATACAAGAAACTGAAACAAATAGAGTTCTTTTTTTAGGCACTATTAAACAATGATGTTATTTTGAAATATATTTCAGTACCATTTTCAAATAACTTATAAGTCATGCTAGAATATATCAAAAAAAAAGAAGAAATACTCGGCATCATTATTCACGCCAATTATCATAAAGAAGGAATATCCTTTTTTACGCCTGATGAATTCTCTCAACAATTAGGATATATGAATCGGCCCAAAGACTACGTCATCCCCCCTCATGTGCATAATCTTGTGGAACGCAAAGTAGATTTGACACAAGAAGTGCTTATTGTCCGTTCTGGAAAAATGCGTGTGGATTTCTACGATGACAATCGCAAATATCTTGAAAGTCGTATCCTGCAAACAGGCGACATCATCCTACTTGCTCATGGTGGCCACGGATTCAAAATGCTTGAACACACAGAGATGGTAGAAGTTAAACAAGGTCCATACTGTGGCGAACAAGACAAGACCCGCTTTGAGGCAATGGATGACAACTTAGTAATAATAAAGTAATGAATTTCAACATTTACAGCAAATACTACGACCTTCTATACAAGGACAAAGATTATCAACACGAGGCGGATTTCGTCTTTGATACATTATCCTCCCATAGCTCTAATATTCACGACGTTCTTGAGTTGGGTTGTGGTAGTGGAAACCACGCTGTTTGGCTAATCAGGAAAGGATGGAATATCACCGGCATTGAGCAATCGGAAAGCATGGTGGAATGTGTAAAGGCAAAAAACATCAAGAATTTCAACCCCATTGTGGGTGATATATCAAACTTTAATCTTGACAAACACTTTGATGCTGTCATATCATTGTTCCATGTCATCAGCTATCTGAATACCAATGACTCGGTGCTCAACTGTTTCCGATGTGCAAACCAGCATCTTAATAATGGTGGCATTTTCTTTTTCGATGTATGGTTCACCCCAGGAGTTTACTCATTGAAACCAGAAACACGAATCAAACGGATTGAAGATGACGATGTGGCGGTAACGAGGCTTGCAGAGTCTGTAATGCACCACGACACCAATGTTGTAGATGTACACTACCAAATGATGGTAAACAAAAAAGACACCAATGAATGGTCAACATTCAGCGAACTTCACCCTATGAGACATTTCTCAATGCCAGAAATTGATATGATTGCTCACACCACTGGCTTTGAGGTAATAAATGCTGAAGAGTTTGGAACTCATCGGAAACCATCAAATGACACATGGGCCATCTGTTTCACCCTAAAGAAAACTACCGATGTCTGACAACCGTTTTATTCCTGTCTGCGAGCCAACGCTTCTCGGCAATGAACTGAAGTATGTCACCGATGCCGTGCAAACGGGCTGGATTTCTTCTGCTGGGAAGTATGTCACGGAATTCGAACAACAATTTGCGGCATACTGCGGCTGCAAATACGGTGTTGCCGTTTGCAATGGAACGGTAGCGCTGCACCTTGCCCTGGTGGCACTTGGAATCGGCAAAGGTGATGAAGTTATCATCCCTGATTTCACCATGATAGCCACTGCCTTCGCCGTATGCTATACCGGTGCCACACCTGTTTTCGTTGATGCCGACCCTGATACTTGGAATATCGATACGACGAAAATTGAAGAAAAGATAACTCCTCGTACCAAAGCTATCATCCCCGTGCATCTATTCGGACTAATGTGCGATATGGATGCCATCAATGCAATTGCAAAAAAACACAATCTAAAAGTACTGGAGGATGCAGCCGAGGCTCATGGAGCGGAATACAAGGGTCGTCGAGCCGGTTCTTGTTCCGATTTAGCGGCCTTCAGTTTCTTTGCCAACAAAAATATCACTACTGGTGAAGGTGGTATGGTTGTAACCAACAATGAGAAGCTATACAACAAGTTACGCTACCACAAGAACATGTGCTTCCCTTTAGATGGCCCTCGCAAATATCTCCATAATGACATAGGCTTCAACTATCGTATGAGCAACGTAGTGGCTGCCATCGGGCTGGCACAAGTTGAGAAAGCCGACGATTATAGGCAGCTACGGATTAACAACAACCGTCTATATCGGGAACTATTGGCCGATGTGCCAGGAATTCGATTCCAAAAAAATAACGACGACTATCTAAATGTCGCCTGGATGAACGCTATCCTTGTGGATGAAAACATCTACGGACACTCAAAAGAAGAACTAAGAGAATATCTAAAAAGCCACAATGTTGACACCCGGTTGTTATTTGAAGGCATGCACCATCAACCATCACTGAAAAAAAATGGTTGTGACTGCTGTGGATTATACCCTACTACAGAGAAATTAACATTTCAAGGAATCTATCTACCTTCTGCAAACAGTCTCGATTGCGAAACAATCATAAATATTTGTGAACTAATAAAAAAATGGTAAAACAATTACCAATTTCAATTATTTTTTGGGAAGGATATTTAGAAGTATCACCTACCGTTGTATCTATTACAAGTTTTTTTGCAGAAAAAAAATTTGATGTAGATTTGTTTTTGAGAGACAATGGTGAGTTTAATAATGAAAGTTCAATCATGACTCTTGAAAAGTTAGGGGTTAATGTTATTAGGATACCTACATCCACAAAACTAAAGAGGATAAGTGTACCCGTGATATATAAGCGAGCGGCAGGATTACTCCATAGAATTGGTTTGGTTTCTGAAAAAAAATACCAGAATGCAAAGAATCTATTACAATCACACCTTAATATAAATGAATATAAGGAGTTTGGGAGAATCGTCCATAAAAGATCTTCCCGAAAATATCTTTGTTGTTTTGCGATAGATTCTACAGGATTAATGGCATATAAATTTTCCCATATTCATACGAGAAAACTTATTAATGTGTCATTAGAGATTTGGGAAGAATTAAGTAAATATAAAAGCAGAGATGATAAACTAATAAAGAAAAATGAATTATTGTATATAAGAAAACATGTTCATTACATAACCATTCAGGATCAATATAGATGGGCTGCATATAAAAGAATCAACAATATCAAAAATGACAATAAAGTTCTATATTTACCGAATTCATGCAGAAGAAATGACGAACAAATAAAAGAAGATTACTTTAGAGAGATTTTTTATATTGATAAAACAACCTATATCGTTCTAAGTGCAGGAATGATCTGTGATGAAGTGCATAGTTTAGATATAGCAAATGCCATCGGAAAATATAATTTTAAACATGATGTTAAAGTGGTTTTCCATGAAAGATTATTACGACAAAAAAACGATCCTTATCTACAAACCATTGAGAGAGTCTCAAAAGGCAAGATTATCCTTTCTCTAAATCCCGTAGAATACGATAGATTACCCAATATCATTTCAGGAGCTGATATTGGACTTGTAATATACAATCAAGAAATTAACGATAATTTTAAAATTATAGGTGCTACATCGGGTAAAATGTTTCGGTATTTAAGTTGTGGTATCCCTATTATTTCGTCATCTAACCCTGGTCTTAAAGATATCGTTAATCAGTATAAAATTGGGATTGTAGTAGATTCAATTAATGAAATACCTAAAGCTATTGATGATATTATTGATAATTATCATTACTATTCTTCGAACGCAATAAAAACTTACAACGATTTTTTTGACATGAACATATTCTTGGACAAACTAGTTGTTTGTGCTTTATCGTAATAAAAAAATTGTAAACCTTATTATTTTATAATCAGATCCCATAAACCCCAACATTACACAGGCAATACCTGGGCATTGTTTAATATCAGAAAGCCACTTGCACCGATTCATGACTAACCCTAAGATTATCATTGCACCGTATTTCGACCATCAATGAATGACAACCAGCAATCCTTGCCGTCCGTTATATAATTCTAAAATGAAACTCTCCATTATCATACCCACCTATAATAGTGCGTCTGTCCTATCAAGGGCCCTTGACAGTATTGTCAATCAAACCTTCGCAGACTGGGAGGTGTTGATTATGGACGGAGTTTCAAACGACGACACCGTCAAAGTCGCTCAATCTTATGATGATTCTCGCATCCGTATATACTCCAAGCCGGACAGAGGTATCTACGATGCCATGAACAAGGGTATCAAAAAGGCTCAAGGCGAATGGCTCTATTTCCTCGGAAGCGACGATTGTCTGTTAAAAGAGAATGTTCTTGAATCAGTTTTTTCCTATCCAATAGATAAGTATGATGTGGTCTATGGTGATGTCGAAGCCTGCCAACTAGACCCTTTACACCACGGGAAATGGACAATGGCAAACATCAATTACAATCGGTGCCATCAAGGAATCTTTTACAGAAAATCGGTTTTTAACAAACTTGGATTATACAATCTGGAATTCCCAATTTGGGCAGACTATGACCTCAACCTCAAATGGTTCTTCTCAAAAAAAACTCCCAACTTATATTTACCTATCGTCATTGCCCATTATTCCGACGGCGGATTCAGTAGTGGCCATGAAGATAAAGCATTTCTAAACAAAGCGTCACTCATCAAACTTAAACGGGGGCGTCACCGCTACGGACGTCGGGATAAAATCATGCTAATCAACGACGCTTTAGAGAAAAGTCCCAATCTATTCACACAAGTTTGGCTTAATCTATGGAAAGCATATCTTGTCATGATTTTAAAGGTCAAAGAAAACCTCAAATGATTTCCGTTGCCCTGTGTACATATAATGGTGCTAAATATATCCAGGAACAGATAGACTCTATCCTCTGTCAAACAACCAATGTGGACGAGATTGTCATTTGTGACGACGGAAGCTCTGACGAAACGCTGTCAATCATCAACTCCTATTGCTCAAAAACAGACATAATAAGGGTTTACCAAAATCAAGACAAACTTGGGGTATCAAGAAACTTCCAAAAGGCAATAGATTTATGCCATGGGGATATCGTATTCCTTTCTGACCAAGACGATATATGGCAAACGAATAAAGTTCAAACCTTTGTCGATTATTTTAACAGCAACCCCAATATTTCCGTATGCTTTTCAAATGCATTCCTGACCAATCCCGATGGAACAATAATATCCGACAGGCCCAACAAACTATGGGACTATACGTTTAACCATAGCTATAGAAAAATCTTTGACAAAGGGTTTTTTCTGGAATGTTTCCTTGGAGGTGCGTCAACCGTCCGAACCACAGGTGCAACAATGGCCGTTCGTAGTATGTTCATTAAAGACAACCCATTTATCCACTTGTGCAATGAAGAAGTAATGCACGACTTCGCTATCGCTTTAATTGCTGCCGAACAAAATGTCATTGGATATATCAACGAACCTTTGATAAAATATCGCTTACACCCTTCACAAACATGTGGACTTTCTGATGCACCATATCCGAACGACTACCGTAAAAGCGTTTATTATTCACTATATGTTATTGATTCTGCAATAATTCCTCACTTAATCCGCCAGAGCACTATTGACAGGGTTTACTTTTATAAAAAGAGAATGCAAAAAACATGCAAGAAGTGTGGGTTTATTGCTCTTTTCCTCATGATAAATCAATACATTCATTTTTACGAAAAGTCTACTCCACTTTTCTTAAAAATAGATTTGCACGCCTGGTACCAACAGATTACTAATAGAAAACCCAATGGCCCACTATAATTTCCTTATTGTAGGTTCTGGCCTTTACGGAGCCACATTTGCCCACATGGCGAAACAATCCGGGAAAAGTGTTCTTGTAATTGATAAACGGCCCCACCTCGGCGGGAATATTTATTGTGAGAACATCGACGGCATCAATGTGCACAAATATGGCGCCCACATTTTCCATACCAATAACAAAGAGGTATGGGATTTTGTAAACTCTTTCGTAGACTTCAACCGCTATACCAATTCTCCTGTCGCAAATTATAAAGGGAGGCTGTTCAACCTGCCATTCAACATGAACACCTTTTATCAGATGTGGCATATAACCACACCTGAAGAGGCACAACATAAAATTGAAAAACAACGGGAGGAGATACGTAGCAAACTATCACAAAATGGAGTCACCGAGCCACGCAATCTTGAAGAGCAAGCTTTAATGCTTGTCGGAACAGACATCTATGAGGCGCTCATCAAAGGTTACACCGAAAAGCAATGGGGGAGAAAATGTACAGAACTACCAGCATTCATTATCAAGCGCCTCCCTGTCCGTTTTGTATTCGACAACAACTATTTTAACGACCGCTATCAAGGAATCCCCATTGGAGGATACAACAAACTAATTGAAGGTTTGCTCTCCGGCATAGAAACAGTCACAGGGGCAGATTTCTTTGGCGACCGTAATCATTGGGAATCTTTAGCCGACAATATTGTTTTCACTGGGAAAATTGATGAGTTCTTCAACTACCAGCTTGGATATCTTGAATATCGATCGGTGAGATTCGAGCAAGAAGCGCTCGACATCCCCAACTATCAAGGCAATGCCGTTGTGAATTACACCGACGCCAATGTGGCTTATACTCGGATAATTGAGCATAAACATTTCGAGATGTTCGGCGAGGACATCGTCAAATGTCCACATACAGTAATCTCAAAAGAATACAGTACCGAGTGGCATAACGGTATTGAGCCCTATTACCCCATCAATGACGAGCGCAACAACCGACTCCTTGAAGAATACAAAATACTTGCAAAACAAAGACCAGATGTGATCTTTGGTGGGCGATTGGCAGAATATCGGTACTACGACATGGCACCAACCATTGAGCAAGCAATGTCTACTTTTAGAACACTATCAAAATAAGAAATCTAATGGAAATAGATGTAGTTATAGTCACTTACAACAGGCTATCGAAACTAAAAAAAACGCTTGATTGCTACGAGAAGCAAACAGTTCCATTCCGGAATCTTATTATTGTAAACAACCATAGTTCTGACGGAACCGAAGAGTATTTGAAAGAATGGGAAATCACAAATACTCCTTTCCAAAAGATCATCATACATACCAATGAAAACCTTGGAGGTGCCGGTGGCTTCTATCTCGGCGAGAAGAAAGCAATGTCATTAAATCCTGACTGGATCTTTATCGCTGATGACGATGCTTACCCAGAACCTGATTTGATGGAAAAATTCCATCTTTTTGCCCAGCAGCATCCCATTGACAATTATTCTGCTGTGTGTGCCGCTGTATTGACCCCTGATGGAAATATTGATGTTTCGCATCGCAGCAAATACACTATAACGCCTAATAACCATTTCATATGGGATGTTTCACCAATCGAAGAATATAAAAAGACTTTCTTCAAAATCGACTTCCTTTCGTACGTCGGACCTTTCCTTAATGTTCGTGCTCTCAAAAAAGTTGGGTTAATCAATCCCAAATTCTTCATCTACAATGATGACTCTGAGCACAGCCTACGTCTACAACACTACGGCAATATTATCTGTGTCCCAAGCATCAAAATAACCCATGACATAAAAAAAGTGGGACAGGTAAAGGAGCAAGTAACAGACAATGCCATTGTAGCCACCTGGGGCGACTATTACAGTAATCGCAACGAGATGGTTATGATGAAAAAGCACTTCCCCAAAGTTGCAAGAAAACGGTTTAGAACTGCCCTCAAACGCCATCTCAAAGGGAAGGACAAAACCCCATACGAGAAACTCGTATGGATTGCCGTCCGAGATGCGTGGCTACATCGTATGGGCATACATCCAACTTACAAACCCGGCTGGTCAATCCTATCCAACTCATGATTTCTATTTCCTCCTTTGACGTTTTCGACACATGCCTTGTTCGCAAGTGTGGTACTCCAACAGCTTTATTCGATCTGCTGGCAAGCGAAGCATTCACCTCCCCCGTCACTGACGATGTCAGACATGGGTTTATTCTTTCCAGACTACATGCTGACTTCGACAACCCTGACCCACGGAAAAATCTCAAAACCATATATTCTAGTTTAAGTTTTCAACACCCTTCTCTACTTCCCATCGAGCAACTATTAAAAAAAGAACTCCAATTGGAGAAAGACATGCTTTCTCCAGTGCAATCTACTTTATCTTTAATCAAAAACCTTCGTGAGCAAGGACACCATATCATCTTCATATCTGACATGTATCTTCCTGCGGCATTTCTACACGAATGTCTGGCAGATTTAGGATATTGGATAGACGGGGATTCCCTTTATGTGTCCAACGAGGTTGGAATGACAAAATACGACGGAAGTCTGTATAAACACATTGCAAAAAAAGAGAGCATTGATTATCACCACTGGCACCACTATGGAGACAACCCGCATAGTGATTTTTCCATGCCAACCTCTCTCGGTATCAAGAGTACCTTGTTGCAATTCGACTATTCACCCTACCAAAAGTTATGGACAAATAATCTACCTGAACTACAAACCAGGACTGGTCAGTTAATGGCCGGGCTCTCTCGAAGTGTAGGTCTATCCGAACCTCCGTACGAGCAGAGCAATATTGTCCTTGATATTATCGCGCCGTTACTTGTCTCATTTGTATGTCGTATCTTCACTCATGCATCACAACACGGTATTCGACACCTGTTTTTCTGCGCTCGAGATGCCCAAGCGGCCTATTTCATTGCACAACGGATGGAACGGATCTTCCCCGATGTCAAATCGCACTACCTATACATTTCTCAACAAGCATTATACGAGGGGGACGAGACTTCCAAAATGGCCTATTATACATACGTTGGCCTAGCATCACAAACCGAAACTTCCGCCATTATTGACATTCGCTCAACTGGCAAATCTCTACAATACATCAACGACCTTTTTAAGCGCCACAACTATCAACCTATATATGGCTACTTCTTAGAAATGTTTTGCAATGGCAACTACATCTCCAATATGCCTCCATACCATTGCGAAATCGACTTCTTATACAACCGCATGAATGGCAACCATTTCACCCGTTCTCTCTCTGCACACTGGCCTCTCCTCGAGATGTTTTTTTCTCCACACAGTGATAAAAAAACAGCCGGGTACAGAATTGTTGATGGGATTCCGCAACCTTTTTTTGCCGAAACCTCCGATGGGGCAGAATGCAAAATTCAAGATATCGACCGTGTGATTTCTGAACGGAAAAAATTGCTGACAAAATATACAGACACATTCCTAATTCTCAAATTGGATAGATGTGCCGACTTTTGTTTTCAGCAAATTGCCATCCCAACATTAGCACAATTCTTTTCCAATCCCAATCGCCAATACCTCAAACCTCTGACATCCTTCTATATCCGCAATGAATATTCACTGAAACTGGAGCCTTATGTAGAACATTTAAGCATCTTTTCCTTTTTCAGAAAGAAAAAAGGCATGGCCTGGAGAAAAGCCTCAAGAATTTTCAGTATACCCGGTTGGCTTGGGAAGTTTTTATTTGCTGAAACAATCTCTTAAACCCATGTTTGCTCACTACCTATTAACACGTTTCAATGTTGTTCATCGAACACTTAACGAATATGCTTTGTCACAGAGAGGTTGTATCGTGCAAACAGAGCAATGGCTATCTCGGCGATTCGATCTTTTTGAAAAATATTGTTTCCCTAGTGTCATTCAACAATCTAATAAAAATTTCAAATGGTTAGTTTTTTTCAATAGTTGTACACCTAAGAAATACAAAGCACGGATTGAAAAATACGCCTCAATATGTCCTATGTTTCAGCCTATCTATATTGAACCTGACGGTGACGAAATTTATGAAGCAATCCAATTCATAAAGAAAACCACTAACTCAGATTATATCATAACTACACGAATTGATAATGACGATATGATTCACCGAAACTATATTCAATTCATCCAACAATCATTCTCTCCATCATACTCAAACACATTTCTCTGTTACCGTTGGGGATACCAATACAATACCTCAAGGGGAGTCCTACTAAAATTTGCAGACAATTTCAATCACTTTGAGAGTAGGGTCGAACGGCGGGTTTACCTTCAAACTGTTTGGGTAAAAGATGATCGCCATGACTTGATCTCGCAATACGGTAACGTCAAGCTCATTTCTCCTGCTGTTGTTAAAAATGATTCGTATCCTGGAATGTGGATTGAAGTAGTGCATGAATGTAATGTCGTCAACAATGCCGGGAGAGGAAAACCTCTCAATTTACATTGTTCAGACTTTTCTTCCCACTTAAAAATCAACCACCTGTGGCAATTACTTTATCAAGTGGATCATTCCTTCAATAAAAGGATAAGAAAAAAATAATGGCCCCAATTGTCACCATAATATTACCTTGCTACAACGGTGCCGGTTTTCTGGCACAGTCCATCGATAGCGTCATTGCCCAGACTTTTACCGATTGGGAGCTGATACTTGTCAATGACTGTTCAAAAGACAACTCGTTGGAGATTATGCAGCGTTATGCCAATGAGGACAGTCGCATACGTATCATCAACAACGAGCATAACCTCAAGCTGCCGGGTGCACTGAACCGAGGATTCCGTGAAGCAAATGGCAAATACCTCACATGGACATCGCATGATAATCGCATGGGTCCTACCATGCTTGAAGAGTTTGTCAATTATCTGGACGCCAATCCCGACAAAGGTCTCGTTACCGCCTGCTATGCAGCCTTCAGTCTCAAGACCGGCGAACAACTTTATGAGGTGCATCACCCCGACCCGCAACTGCATTTGCCGCTCTACAACTGCGTCTGTTATGCGTTCATGTACCGCCGCGAGGTGCTGGATACTGTCGGCGATTACGACACAACGCTCTTCCTTGTGGAAGACTATGACTATTGGGTTCGTATCTGGCAGAAATATCCTGTCGGCAAGATATACAAGGTGCTCTACTATACTGGCGTCGGCGACGATACACTCACGCTCTCCCGAAAGAAAGAAATTGCAGAGAAACTGGTGGAGATGCGTTTGCGCTATTTCTCAGACTTTGACAAAGCATTGATCGGACATCCTGACCTGCAGCGCAAGTTCTATATCTCCATCGCCGACAATCTCCATGGTATTCCTCGCTTGAAATTCACCTTCCAACGGGGACTGGGCTTTGTAGCTTTCTACTGGTGCCACCTTCGTCCCAAGAAAAACCTTGGAAAAATCAAAAGAAAACTATGCCACGCCTAACGGTACTGATGCCGACATATAATGTAGCACCTTGGGTTGAGGAAGCCATCCGCAGTGTCCTCAACCAGACCTATCGTGACTTTGAGTTGCTGGTGGTGGACGACGCCTCGACCGACGACACTCTCGACCGCGTCCGTGCCATTGACGATCCTCGCATACGCATCGCCTCTTTCCAAGACAATGTAGGATTGGCAGAAAACCTCAACCGAGGGCTCGACATCATCGACACCGAACTGGTGGCCCGCATGGATGGCGACGACATCGCTGAACCCGACTGGCTAGAAACCGGCATACATGTGTTAGACACCATGCCCGAGGTGGGCATCTGCAGTTTCGGTTTTCAGTTCTTTGGCGCGAAAACCTCGCTGGTTCGTTTCCCCGAGCATCACGAGGACTCCAAAGCACAGATGCTTTTCGGTTGCACCGTCATCGTCCCCGTCTTCCGCCGTTCCGTTATGTCCGACAACCACCTCCGCTACAGCACTGAGGCCTTCCCCGCCGAAGACTACATGATGTGGTCTAACGTCTACCCTCTGACGCAAGTCTACAACGTCCAACGTACCCTCTTCCACTATCGCACCCATCCCACTCAGATATCCACCTCACGTCGAGAGGCGCAGATTGTGAAATCCAACGAGGTACGGCTAAAGATGCTCCACTGGCTCAATCCAAGTTTCTCAGACGAGGAAAAACGGTACTTCCTTGATGTCTTTGTCCCATGCAAGATTGAATCTAAAGAAGATATCACCAAACTCAAGCGTTTTGCTCAACTACTCATCAGCCGCAACACCCAGGGCAACTACACCAATGAAGCGCTACGACATAAGTTCAAATCCCATATCGGCTACGGGGTCTTGGAATATGTAGGACGCATTTACTTCCCTCACAGCTACACCCCATCTGCATTCCTCCGTCTCCTTTTGAGCGGTCTCTACCCCACCCTTCCTGCTAAAAACCGCCACAAAATCTTGGCCAAAAGTATGCTACTGAAAAAGAAATAGACACCATGGGTTATCTCCGCCGCAAACTCCATAACCTCACACACCCCTTGCTGGGGCGCATATTGATGTTGCACCGTGTCGTGGAACACCGTAGCGAGGGCAACAACCGGGAGCTTGAAATAACTCCAGATTTCCTGAAACAGACTATCGAAACCTACCGCCAACAAGGCCATCGGTTTGTCTCCATCGACGAAGCCTGCAACATCATCAACCACAGTCGTACCGACCGTCCCTTCGTTTGCCTCACCTTCGACGATGGATACCAAGACAACTATGATATCGCCTATCCTATCCTGAAACAGACGAATGTTCCGTTCGCCATTTATGTCACCACAGGTTTCATTGACAATCGACTCCCCATGAGGTGGTACACCAATGAGAAGCTGGGAATCAACGGCGAAGCTCTAAAGGCCTTGGATGCCGATCCTCTCTGCACTATCGGCGCACACACCGTCAGCCACCCCAGACTCGACACCCTCTCTCCCGAGGAACAGCAAAAAGAGATTGAACAATCACTCCAAGAACTGGAATCGCTCCTTGGTCATCCCATCCGCCACTTCTCCTATCCCCACGGCGCCTACAACTCTGATACACTTTCTATCATCAACAAACAGACATTTCGTAGCGTACTCCACGCATGGGGAGGCAACATCCGTCGTGGTGCCAACCCACTAATGCTACCTCGAATCGAACTACGACAATCCTAATCCATACCCATCCATGCAAAAACTTATCTTTCACATCGGCCACTCCGCAGGATTCTATTCAGAATTCAACAATATGGTAATTGCCATATTATATTGTCGTAGACACGGAATTGATTTCAACATTTACTCAGCCGATGCCAACTTCCGCATAAAGAAAGGCTGGCAGGATTACTTCCTCCCCTTTTGCAATGAATCACACAACCCTGTCCACCACTATATCAACCATCGTTTCGACGAACCTAAGGGTGGCAAACGAAAACTTCTATATGATACATATAAACGTATTTTCCCTAACAACATCCTCACATCTGAACTATGGAATGATTTTCGTCATATAGATTATTCCGAACTCACGACCTCCGAAGTCCAAAAACTTTCTGCACCAATCATTAATGATATCTACAGATTCAACCCTTCCACTCAAAGGCAAATTGAGAACCTGATTTCAACGATCGATCTAAGTGACCAATATATTGGTTTTCACATCCGCGGTGGAGACAAGACTGCAGAACACGATATCATCTCTATTGATCAATATATATCACGAGCAGAATCCGTATCTAATATACATAAGGGGTTCGTATACACAGACGATTATAGTTTCTATCTTTCTTTATGTAACAAATATCCCCATTGGCATTTTTCGACCCTCACCCCCGAACAAGACCGTGGATATTTTCACAACCAGTTCTTAAAGTTAAGTCCACAACAAAAGTCAACTAAACTGATAAATATGTTTGCCTCTATGGAGTTATTGTCTCGTGCCAGCATAACTTTTTGTACATATAGTTCTAATATTGGTATGTTCCTTGGTATGCGTATGGGAAACCGTGCCATAGGTATTGATATGGATAACTGGATGATATGGTAACCCCCAAAAAAGCTTATATCACAATTTCGACTGGCAAAAGCTACCTGCCGGGAATCATGACCATGTACCTCAGTCTGAAGCAGACCGGCGCCACTATCCCACTCTATGCCATGCTGCCCATTGACCTCATCAAAAAAGAAGCAACATTGTGCAATAAATTAAAGGAAAATGGAATAAACATCATTGAATATAGCAACTCCATTTCCATTCCTCAGCAACTCATCGACAGCAACGAGACCCATGGCGATAGCCGTTTCAGCCACACCTTTGACAAACTCTTGGTTTTCGAACAGACACAGTTCGACAAAATAGTCTACCTCGATGCCGACATCTATATTCTCCACAACCTCGACCACCTCTTCCAGCTACCCCACATGAGCGCCATGATTGCAGGCAAGAGCTATCCCGGAAACGAGGACTGGACAGACCTCACTTCGGGCATCATGACCATCGTTCCGGAGAAAGGCCTTTCCAAACAATTCGAAAAACTGATTCCCGAAGTCATCAAATCCAAAGGCATTTGTGGCGACCAAGACATCCTTCAAGCCTACTACACCGACTGGCCCCATCGCCCTGAACTGGACATGGGTGAGAAATACGGTGTCATCGCCTACTACGCAAGATACTATGAGCAACACCTCGGCTATAAATACACCAACCTAGTGGATGACCCCTACTCAGTGGCTGTGATTCACTATGCTGGTGAGAAGAAACCCTGGATGCAGCACTGGTCACCCCTCTCAGTGCTCAAACAAGAATTGCAACTGACAGCACTTCGTCTCCTCCGCAAGCGCAACACCGACGCCGTGTTGCTGGAATACAAACATCTGGTACGCAAAGCAAGAAAACTGCTCTACGCCAAATGAGTCTACGTACCCTATACCGACGTTACCGCAACCCACTGACCTCCACCGACGGGCACATCATCTATTACAATTGGTGGAACAAACAGCCTGCCGATGAAATATGGTTCACCAACTTCCTACAAAAAAGAGGATACCTCAAACGTTACCCAAAGGCTAGATTTGTCTTTTTCTCCAGCCTCGGCAACCTGAATATCTTCCGATTGGACACCTTGATGCATCTACCGAGAATGCTAAACAGCCGACGCAAACGTCTCTATTTTAACGGCGAGAATAATCACTACCCCGGCTTCGCACCATACCTACACAATCTACTTGATTACAAAGCCATAGACCTCAGCCTCGGCTTCGACTACACCGAAAACCCACGATACATGCGTTTCCCGCTGTGGATATTGGAAATGTTCCCTCCGGAGTCTACTGAGCAGGACATCCGTCGCATCTGCGACCAGCTGAGCCACCAGAAATGGGACACCTCCATGCGTAGCCGCTTCTGCGCCTTGGTCTCCGGCAATCGTGGCCCTAACGACCCTGGGGCCCAGCGGCGTACACGACTGGTCGAGAGCCTCAACACCATCGCCACCGTCGATTGCGCCGGAAAACTTCTCCACAACACCGACGAGTTGAAAGAACGTTTCAACGACAACAAGGCCGAGTTCCTTAAGCAGTATAAGTTCTACATCTGCCCTGAGAACGCCTCCGTCGAGGGCTATGTCACCGAAAAGGTGTTCCACGCCATAGGCTCCGGTTGCATCCCTATCTACTGGGGATCGAACAACAACCCTGAACCCGATGTGCTGAACCACGACGCCATTCTCTTTTGGAATCCCGATGGTGACAACGGAGCCCTGCTGCAACAGGTAGGTGAACTACAAAACAACCCCACACGCTACCGTGAGTTTTTCGAGCAGCCACGCATGCAACCCGACGCCTGGCAGGTGGTGGCCAACTATTTCAACAACCTCGAGCAACATCTTGACGCCCTCCTCAAGTCATGAGTCCCCGCCTCTCTATCATCATACCCGCCTATAACGCCGAAGCTTATCTACAGCGTTGTCTTGACAGCATCTTCTCGCAGGAATATCAAGACTTCGAGGTCATCGTCATCGACGACGGTAGCACCGACAGCACTCCAACCCTATTGAAACGTTACCCTCATGCGAAGATCATCCGCCAAGAGAACCAAGGCATGAGCACTGCCCGCAACCGCGGTATCGACGAGGCCAAAGGCGAATACATCCTTTTTGTGGACAGCGACGACCTCCTTACCGAAAATGCGCTCGCCACATTGGCTCCAGAACTCACCGGAGAAGATATCATCGGATTCAACGCCAAGAAGTTCCACGAGGCAACGGGCGAATACTCATACCACCCTACTATCAGTAAACCAGAAGTTTCCGATGGCTGGACCTACTTCTGTCATCATCGTTTGCTGCCCACGGACATCCACTTTGTATGCATCTGGCAACGTGCCTACCGTCGTGCCTTCCTCGCAGAGAATAACATGCATTTCGTCGACGGGCTCCGTCGTGCTGAGGATGACCTCTTCACTACCATGGCCTTCCTTTCCGCCAAACAAGTGAAATCCATTGCTGGCTGTCTTTATATTTACACTGTGCGCCAAGGTAGCATCACCCGTAGTAGCGACCCGAGACTGGATGCCGACAGCTGGCATGTGCAGCAGATCCTTGCCGACACATTCATACCCATGCAGGGTATTGATAAGACAGCTATTTATCAAGTATTGGCCTCCAACTATATCAATCACATCTCCAAGAAAGGGAACACTCTTACCAGAAGGGAGTGGGAACAATTCCATGAAGCCTGCATCACTCCCCGCCATCGGCGACTTTATTGTATCGCCCACATCAGTCCTGCCCTCCTACGCCTATACTCATTCATTGCAGGAATCTTCCATAGATAATCATAATAATGAAAAAAATACTCATTGTCTTCGGTACACGCCCCGAAGCTATCAAGATGGCCCCGGTAGTGAAAGAACTCGGCAGTCGACAGGATGAATTTGAGACGAAAGTCTGCGTCACAGGCCAGCACCGCGAGATGCTCGACCAGATGCTCGAGGTGTTCGACATACACCCTGACTACGACCTGAACATCATGCAGCCAGGGCAGGACCTCTATGATGTCTCGGCACGCATACTGCTCGGCATGCGCGATGTGCTAACTCAAGAACAACCCGACTTAGTGCTGGTGCATGGCGATACTTCTACATCCACATTTGCGGCGCTGGCTGCTTTTTATCAGCACATTCCCGTGGGACATGTGGAGGCTGGCTTGCGGACAGGCAATATCTACAGTCCTTGGCCCGAGGAGATGAACCGCCAACTGAACGGACGGCTCTGCACCTGGCATTTCGCCCCCACGAAGACCGCACGACAGAACTTGCTGCGAGAGCATGTCGACGATGCACATATCGTCGTGACAGGCAATACCGTCATCGATGCGCTGCATTGGGTGGTGGCATCGGGCAAAGCGAAGGCGCCGCAGTTCGGTCGCAACGAAAGCCGCCGTATGGTGCTTATCACTGGCCACCGCCGCGAGAACTTCGGCGACGGTATGCGGAACATCTGCCAGGCTATCAATGCACTGGCCGAGCAGTTCAAGGATGTAGACTTCGTCTACCCCATCCACCTCAACCCCAACATCCGCCGTCCGGTACAAGAAATCATCGACGGCAGCCGGAACAACGTCTATCTGATGGAGCCACTGTCATATCTTGAGTTTGTTGCCATGATGCAGCAGAGCACTCTGATACTCACCGACAGCGGCGGCATCCAAGAGGAGGCACCCGCCTTCGGCAAGCCCGTTCTGGTGATGCGCGACACCACTGAACGACCCGAAGCCATCGAGGCCGGCACTGCTCGCCTTGTAGGTACCGACCGCAGCGCCATTGAGCAACACGCCGCCCAACTGCTCACCAGCACCGAAGCATACTGTGCCATGTCTCACGCCGAAAACCCCTTCGGCGACGGCCACGCCGCCCAGCGAATTGCTGACTGGATTACAAAATACGCTGTTTAATACTGTACCATGAAACTCGCCACCATCACTATTGCATATAATCCAAACACAGATGAATTGCGTCAAAACATAGCATCTTATGCTGGATTATCTGATGTTTTCATATTATGGGACAATAGTGAAAAGCCATTGGATTTAAGTAACATTAAAGCAGATTTTCCTCACACAATAATACATCAAGATGGTATCAATCATGGACTTCCCCATGCTTACAATTGGGCGATTAATTATGCTGTAGAACATAACTGTACCCACTTGATGACTATGGATCAAGACTCCCAATTTGAGCGTTTCGACGAATATTACCAATGGGTTGCAACAAAAGGGCACAATGGTATTAGTTCCTGTGCAATCAACCAAACCCAACCCACACAAGAAGAGTGTACACTCATAAATGATTCTGCACAATCCAGCAGCATCTTCCCCTTATCAATGATAAAAGAAATTGGTCCCTTTAGGGAAGATCTATTCATCAGCATGGTAGATGCCGAAATGTGTCTTCGTGCACAAGAACGTGGTTATAAAACTTTGCAGTATAATGGGAGCAACCTAATCCATCATATTGGTAGCGGTAGAAAGGTGACATTTATGAATCGAACAATTGCCGTATCGGATTATAACGCACTCCGGCACTATTATGATAGTAGGAACCGTATCCTGATGTGGCATGAATTTCCTTATGACATGGGCATAAAAAGCAAATGGAAACATCTGTTTGGAAGGGTAAAAGTAATGGTTAAAATAATTCTTTTTGAGAAGAAAAAAGCAGAAAAAATAATAGCAATAACAACTGGTACATGGTATGGTTTATTAAATAAAGCAAAACCATATACCAAATCAAGTCACTGAGCAACAATTCATCCACCTTCACTCGATAAATGTCCTTGATACAATTTAGTATAATTATACCTTTATACAACAAAGCATCCTACATCCGTAAGGCAGTAGAGAGCGTTGCAGAACAGACTTATAAAGACTGGGAACTAGTAGTGGTGGACGATGGATCGACAGATGGTAGTGGCAATATTGTAAAAGCAATCAATGACAACCGCATCCGGCTTGTGAGACAGGATAATGCCGGAGTCAGTGCCGCCCGCAACCGAGGGGTGGCCGAGAGTTCCGCACCTTACATCTGCTTCCTCGATGCCGATGACTGGTGGGAGCCGACATTCCTCGAAAAGATGGCAGTACTCGTAGAGCGATATCCCGATGCAGGCATTTACGGGACAAGTTATTGGATTGTAAAAAACGGTAAAAAGCGATTGGCCCCCATTGGAGTTGATGAAGGTTTCGTCGAAGGCGAGATAAACTACTGTCGGGTGTATGCCAAGACGCTCTGCATGCCACTGACTTCCAGTTCCATCTGTCTGCCACGCAGAATATTTAACGAAACTGGAGGATTCCCCTTGGGCATCACCCTTGGCGAGGATTTTCTGTTCTGGCTACATCTAGCCCTAAGTCATAAGGCTATTCTGTTAAACCACCCTCTTGCCAACTATAATCAAGATGTAGACAATGCCCATCGCGGAACACACCGCCTACACCCACCGAAACAACATATGCTGTGGCAGCTCGAGAATTATGAGTCTTTAGAAAAGACCAATGCCGACTACAAGCAGATGATAGACAACCTCCGCACCTATAGTCTGATGAACTACTTGCTGGACAAGCAATACCGTAATGCTGCTCGCACCGAACTAGACAAAGTGGACTGGAGCCACCAACCGGCAAATACCCGTAGATTATACCGCAATCCCATTTGGGTGCTTCACCTTAGACAATTCATACTGAAAAACGGCTCACATCTCAAACAGCGTCTTTTAAATTCATGATACCCAGGACAATTCATTACTGCTGGTTTGGTCGAGGCGAGATGCCACAATTGGCGTTGGACTGCATCGCCTCGTGGCACAAACATATGCCTGACTGGAACTACAAGCTCTGGAACGAGGACAATTTCGACGTTGACAGCATTCCTTACACAAAAGAAGCTTACGCATCTAAGAAATATGCTTTTGTGACCGATTATGTGAGACTCTATGCTCTCAGTACCGAAGGAGGTGTGTACATGGACACTGACGTAGAGATATTAAAACCTTTGGACGACCTCCTCCACCTCCATGCCTTCACCGGCTATGAGGGCAGCAAACATAAACCGCCCGTAACCGGCCTTATGGCTAGCGAGGCCCGAGGCCAATGGGTCGAGGAACAACTGCATGCCTACGACGGGCTGCACTTCCGTCTTGTAGACGGCTCCTTGGATACCACCACCAACACTCAACGCATCAGCGCCATCATGAAGGCGAACGGGTTTGTCTGCGATGGGAATAAGGGACAATACAAAGACCTGACTATATTTCCATCAGATTATTTCTGCCCACATCAGACTACTGGAGAATATCTGCTTACCGATAACACCTATTGCAACCATCATTTTATGGGTTCATGGAACAACAAGAAAAACAAGGGGTGGAAAGGTATAGTACAGAATCTCGTGGGGCAGAAGAATATGATTCGTCTCATCAAACTCAAACGCCACCTCGAGAAAAACTAACCCAACACTCTATACAACTCAAATACTCATCATTTCGTTTTTTTCGTTCTTTTCGACTTACACATTAACGCATTTACACATTCAATTTCAATAAATGATCCCTTTTTTCCCAAAACAGATTGCCACAAAAGGCCTCTATATTTATCTAGGACTACTGACAGCGGTATCCTTGATTTTCCTTCGCCATGCCATGAGCATAGACTTCCTGATAATGGGAGTCATGTGGGTGGCGGGATTTTTCTTGCTAAGTTCTTATTGCAGCAGGAAATGGCTCGATACTCCACAAAAAACATTTCTCTGGAATATCTTCCTTATCGCTCTGGGCCTTCGCGTGGCATGGACTATCTTTTCCTATATCTATTACTCGTTAAAAACAGGCTTGCCTTTCGAGTTCTCGGCTGGTGACTCTTTTTGGTATTATGAAGAAACTTTGGGTAATGTCCATGCCAATCTCGGCGATGTATGGAACTACCTCTTTGTCGATACCGACTCTATTTCCGACTCAGGGTATGTTTTCTATTTATCATTGTTGAGCAAATTGACAGGCGAAAGCATCCTCTTGCCCCGCTTGTTCAATTGCATTTTCAGCGCTGCCTCCTGTCTTCTTATTTATCTCCTTGCCAAACGAAACATTGGAGAAGATGGCGGCCGCCTAGCAACCATATTTACCTGTTTCATGCCTAACCTTATCTTCTACTGTGGGCTGCATCTAAAAGAGACCTTTATGATTTTCCTTTTAGTAGCTTTTTTAGAACGAGCCGACTATCTGATACGTTTTCGAAAACAAAATATCATAAATATTACATTACCATTGCTTTTGGCCGTGAGTCTTTTCACCTTTCGGACGGTTCTCGGTGCAGCTGCCATTTTCTCCTTTGCCACAGCCATAATCTTCACTTCCACACGCACCATCGGACGCGCCAAACGCTTCATGCTCATTTTCTGGGGGGTATTGGCTGCTGCCACTCTTGCTGGCGGAACCATCATCAACGAAGCAGAGGGATTATGGGAACAACGCGATGAAAACCAAACGGCTAAACGCTCTGAGCAGACCTCTCGTGGTAACCAATGGGCCCAATATGCCACAGGTACTGTCATGGCTCCCATGATGTTTGTGCTACCATTCCCCACCATGGTGGATGTCGACGAGCAATACAACCAACAGATGCTCAGCGGTGGCAATTATGTCCGAAACTTTCTTGGCAGCTTTGTTCTCATAGCCCTCTTCAGTGCCATTTTCATCACCAAGAACTGGCGCAACCTTAGTCTTATCGGATCATTCGCCATCGCCTATCTAGGTATCATCTCCACCAGTGGATTCGCCAACTCCGAACGTTTTTTGCTACCTGCCTTGCCTGTTCTATTAATTATGGCGGCGTATGGTATTACACTGCTCAACGCAAAAAACTACAAATTCATCAAAATCTGGTACTGGGTGGTACCACTCATGTCTTTCGGCTGGGCATTCTTCAAGCTCGGCTCTCGTGGATTGTTCTAAAAAATGAAAACACTCATAATCTGCAACTACAAGCCTGGTGTCGGAGGCATTTCTGGTCAGGTGGAGCTTCTGCAGAAACATCTGCATTCTGAGGGGTATACCGCTGAGATATTCTCTACAAAAGGGTCATTCTCTTGGCGTCTCGGATTATTCTTCCGATTGAGAAAAGCTGCTAAAAAGTATGACATATTACATATCCACTGCTGCTCTGGCTGGGGTTTCCTGCCGGCAGTAGTGGGTGTAACTATAGGGAGGCAACTGAAAAAAAGGGTGGTGCTGACATACCATGGGGGCGGCGGAGAAAAATTCTTCGATAAGCACAACCATTTGGTAAAGCATTATCTGTTGCGTACAGACGCCAATATCGTTCTCTCTGGGTTTCTTGGCAAAGTATTCGACAAACACCATCTCCCTTATACCATCATCCCTAATATCATTGAACTTGATGCCGTACACTACCGCGAGCGGACAATCATACAACCCAACTTCATCTGTGTACGTGCCCATGAGGCACTGTACAATATTCCTTGTATTCTTCGAGCGTTTCAACAGGTTCTAAACGAGATGCCAGAGGCGACCCTGACGTTAGTGGGTGATGGCTCACAACACAACGCTTTAGTGGAGATGGTGAAGGAGATGGCTTTGAGGAACGTCACTTTTACCGGCCGGGTGGATAATAAAGAGATATATCATTATCTCGACCATGCGGATGTGATGCTCTCCTCTCCAAAAGTAGACAATATGCCTGTGTCACTGCTTGAAGCCATGAATGCAGGACTATTAGTAATATCGACCCAAGTCGGTGGAGTACCCTATATGATAAAGAATGGAGACACTGGCTTGTTGGTACCGAGCGATGATTCCTCTGCAATGGCTGAGCGTATGCTTTGGGCAGTGAAAAACAATACTACGGCACGTGCCATAATCCTCCAAGCCCATAGTGCCGTGAAGAGCTATCAGTGGGAAGGTGTTAAAGACAAACTATATTCTATCTATGGCATTTCTGCATGAACATATCATACTGCCGTTGAGCGACTTGATCAAAGGTGAAAGTGTACACAAATACTTGCGTTTATTGCGTGAGGCGGAGTCGTGGAACGACGAACAGATGAAAGATTTTCAACTGCAACATCTACGACAACTGTTGACTTATGCAGCCATAGAAGTGCCGTTTTATAAAGACTGGTTTCAAGACCACCATCTGGATCCCACCACCGCTACTATCGAACAGTTGCCCATCGTCAACAAATCACTAATGCGACAAGAAGGGATCAACCGATTCGCCACCAAACAGTTTCCTGCCAAAAAGCGAATTCCATCACGTTCCGGAGGTAGCACTGGAGAACCTTTCACCTTTTATGAGACTAAACTCTCTTATTCTGTCAACATGGCTGCCAAATTGAGGACCTGGTACCAGGCAGGTTATCATTTAGGAGATCGCTATATGAAAATTACCAATGGGAAGCGTCCCAGCAAGGTAAAACAACTCCAGGACATGATGAACAACTGCATCTATGTGCCGTTCTATTCTATTACCGACAACCTCCTGGAGTCTATCCTAGAGAAGATCGACTCCACCAAACCCACCATCATCCGCTCCTATCCCAGCCCACTATACTTACTGGCACGTTACCGTAATAGCCATCCTGGCTACCACTTCTCGCCACGTCACATCATGACTACAGGTTCAACTCTCACTAAGGACTACCGCGATGAGATAGAGAAGGCCTTTGGGTGCGATATCATAGACTCTTATAGCTGTGAGGGAACCCCCAACACCTACGAGACTCCCCTACACGACGGATACAACATTTCAGGCTATTACGGTATTATTGAGATTCTTGACAACAATAACAAGACCGTCACCAATGGTGTTGGCCGAGTGGTCAGCACCGACCTATGGAATTTTGCTCATCCCTTTATCCGCTACGACACCCAAGACCTTGTCGAGGTCAAAGACGGTCGCATTGTCCGCATTATGGGTCGCCAATGCGAGACTTTGGTAGAAGCTAATGGTACCCTACTGACAGTACACAACTTCACTCACTTTTTCTCGGACAACTTCCCGTCAGTCGACGGATGGCAAGTAATGAAACAGAAAGACGGCAACATCTGTTTCCGACTGGTAGTGAACAAACTCTTTTCCCATGATGATGAACAAAAAATCATCAACCATTGGTCATCATGTACCGGCAAAGACATACGTCTCGAGATTGTCGATAAACTGCCTCTGATGTCCAACAACAAACACCTCAGTATCATCGACGAACAATGACCTTACTGACACAATACTCACAAATCGCCCCCTCCGCCTGGAAAAATCTTCTCCAGGAATCTCCTGTCGCCTCCTGGTTCCAGTCTCCTGAGGCTTTCCTCTTCTTTGACAGCCTCAGTTTTATGGAGGCTTTCGTCGTGGCTGTCACAGAAGATGACAAACTCATTGGGCTCACAGCTGGCTATATTCAAGGCGACGGCGGTCGACTGAAACAAATGCTCTCACGCCGCGCCATCATTGTAGGGGGGCCTTTACTCGCAGATGACATATCCGACGAGGCACTCTCCCTGATGCTCATTTCTCTCAAGAAACAATTGAGTCGCCGATGTATCTACATCGAGACCCGCAACCTCAACGACTACTCCTGCTGGAAGGATACATTTGAGACTTGCGGTTTCTCCTATGTACCCCATTACAACTTCCATATTGATGTCTCTGAAAGCGACCTGGTAGACAAACGTATGGATAAAAGTCGGCGGCGACGTATCCGGCGGGCAACAGAGAACGGTGTGACCATAAGTTGCGAGAATCCCGACATAAAAGGGTTCTATGACATCTTGTCAAATCTTTATCGTACCAAGATACACAAACCATTGCCACCATTCAGCATGTTCGAGCAATTGGGGAAAGCCCCTTTTGCCAAGTATTTCATTGTCAAAGATACTGATGGTAAAACCATTGGAGGACAACTTATTTTGATGCTAAATCAACGTATAGCATACGCCTGGTACTGTTGTGGTCTCGACAAAGAATGCCACGACCTTTACCCTTCTATTATGGCCAACTATGCGGCCATCCGCTATGCTGCCGACAATGGCTACGAGCGCTATGACATGATGGGAGCAGGGACTCCGAAAGAAGACTATGGCGTACGCGATTTCAAAGCTCAATTCGGTGGCACCCTGGTAGAACATGGTCGTTACCTACATGTATGCCGACCCGCCATCTACTGGATGGGCAGCAAGGCCATTGCACTCCTCAAATATCTACATAAATGACTTATACCTTTCACTCTGTCAAACCCTCACCTGCCATGTGGGAAACCATGATGGCGGCTCCCGATAAAAGCATCTTTTTCACCCAACAGTGGAACGAATATCTGCATCGTATGGGTATACATACCCTGCTCATGGAGGTACACCGAAACGAAGAACTTGTTGGTTACTTTGTAGGCTCGCGTCGCTGGCTCGGTATCAAATTGATCGCTGCGCCCTCAATGGGTACCGGAACCTATGCCCAAGGGCTCTGCATGCTGCAGGAAATAACACAAGCAGAACGCACCAACATCTACAAACAACTTGCGCAATACCTCTTCAAAGAACGCAAAGCCAGTTATCTACAAATATGTGACTACCAACTGCGCAACACTGATAATTCTGACAGTTCACCAATACTTGATGAAGCATCCGTACACTACAACAAACGCCTCACCTATTCCATAGATTTGCGTCCATCGGAGGCGGATTTATGGCAAAGCCTGCACTATAAATCGTGCAAATACTGTATCAACAAGGCTCGCAAGGAGGGGTTGGTGGTGAGACGGATAGAGGAGCCTGGAGAGATTGCTGGATTTGCATTGCGCCATAGCCAACATCTGCAGGATATGATGCGGCGCAAGCACAGCAAAGGTCTGCCTTGTCAGCGGCACAAGAACATTCTGGCATTATGCCAGGCTCTATCCCCACACCGTGTACTGATGCTCGAGGTAGTGACACCCGATGGCATTTCGATAGCCTCGGGTATCTTTGCCTATATACCCAATGGTACTGCCACCTATTTCACAGCCGCCTCGCTCGAGGATTATATGCACCTCTGCCCAAATGAGTTGTTGGTTTGGGAAGCCATGCGTATCCTTCATCAAGAAGGGGTTGGCGACCTCATCCTCGGTGGCGTGGCGCATTACAAAAAGAAGTATGCCCCTAAGCTGGCATTTGTACCGGTGATTATCTTCTCTCGATATAGCATACTACTCAACGCACGGAAAAACATCAAACGGGTTTATCAACGACTGATGTACAGAGATAATACCAAATAACTAGAACTATGAACATCCTTATCGACATCGGTCATCCAGGGCATGTACATCTGTTGCATGGCGTCGCAGAAGAGCTGAAACAACACGGGCACAATCTATTCTACTCTGTCCGCAACATCCCGATAGCCAAGCGATTGATGGAACACTACGGTATGATGCCTTATTTAGACCTAGGCAACAAGAAAGACTCGCTCCTGGGCAAAGTTCAGACCATCCTACACCAAGACATTCAAATAGCACAATTCGTCCGTAAGAATCATATCGACATAGGCCTCAGCAGTGGGTTGGTGCTCAGCCATGTGTCAAAGCTGAGCCATATGAAATCGTATGTCTTCGATGACGACGACGACATTGTCGAGCCTCTCTCGGTCAAATTTGAGCATCCGATGAGCGACATAGTCTTCACACCAGACTGCATCCAGCGTAAAACGAAACATGCTGTCTACTATGCTGGAACCCACGAACTAGCCTACCTGCATCCCAAGCGGTTTTCCCCTGACCCATCAGTTTTGCAACATGCAGGAATACAGGAAGGAGAGCGATTCTTTATCATGCGTTTTGTGGCATTGAAAGGGCACCACGACATTGGACAAGCAGGGCTCACTTTGGTACAGAAACGCATGTTGGTGAATCTACTGGCGAAACACGGCCGTGTTATCATCACCTCTGAACGAGCCATAGAACCTGAGTTTGAAGCCTACCGTCTGCCTGTGCCGCCGGAGGAGATACATTCGCTGATGGCTTACAGCGCCATGTTCCTGGGTGACAGCCAGACAATGACCTCCGAAGCCGCTGTACTGGGTGTACCGGCATTGAAATGCAACACCTTTGCCGGACGGCTATCGGTACCCAATATGCTGGAAAAAAAGTATAGCCTTTGCTATGCATACCAACCCACTCAGTTCAACGAAATGTACCACCACATAGAGCAGCTGCTGACACAAGATCCAGGACAGCTAAAGAGCGAATGGCAATCTAAAAGACAACGGATGCTAAACGAAATGATCGACCCGACAGAATTCTTCGTTAACTACATAGAATCAAACAATAAGCATTAACGATCAACCAATATAATGAAAGCCTTTCTTGAACTGAAACGTCAACCACTGCCGCACTACCACCGCGAAGGACTTTGGAATACCATGCACACTTCGGCGAAAGTACACGGATACCGGTCTGCATTGTGGTTCGGCATCATACGATGGAAAGACCACGTCCTCAACCAGTGGGCGATGCGGTGTCCATGGAACGGCCTGAGAATAAGATTACAGAAGTGGCGTGGAGTACAGATAGGAAAACAAGTTCATATCGGTCCCGGATGTACTCTCGATTATCCCTATCCCTATTTTGTTGTCATCGAAGATGGTGCCTCACTGGCTGGCAACGACTATGTGCTCGCCCACAGTACACCTATGGAATATCATTCGAAGTGCGTAGAATCCTTTGTAGCGCCGACGGTTATAGGCAAAAACGCATGGGTGGGTGTAAATGTAACAATCCTTCCAGGCGTAACCATTGGCGAAGGGGCTATCGTGGCCGCCGGTGCCGTCGTCACCAAAAACATACCCTCCTGCACCTTGGCGGCAGGTGTACCCGCAAAAGTAATAAAAGAACTGAATATCTGATGGACTTTACTATAGAGAAATACCGTGATTTGCTCACGGCATTGAAAAATCATAACAATCATAGAATCAGGCATGACGTAGATCTTAGGCCCGAGTTTTCACTTCGAGTAGCCCAGGTAGAGGCCGAGATGGGAGTAACCGCGACCTATTACTTTCGTTCCATGCATTTTGCGAGTCACGGGAAAACGATAAAAGCTATCGTGGCACTGGGGCATGAAGCGGGATACCACTACGAATGCCTGTCGACATGTAACGGCAACATGGAGTCGGCATATGCCGACTTCTGCAACAATCTGGATATATTAAGAGATTTGGTGCCCGTCAAGACTGCCTGTGCTCACGGCAGCCCCCGGTCTCCATGGAACAGTCAGGAAATATGGAAACATTATGATATTCATGCTCTTGGGATTGATTATGAGCCCATGCTGGATACCGATTTCAGCCACACTCTTTATCTGACCGACACGGGTCGCCGTTGGGACGGCTACCGCGTCAGTGTGCGCGACAAAGTAATGCAATACCAGGAGGAGTGGATAAGCGAAGGTTTGTCCTTTCACTCGACAGACAGTATCATACAGGCTCTCAATGATCCAAGTCACCCGATTCACAAGAAAACGCTCCTCATAAACACCCACCCCCAGCGCTGGATGCCGTGGGGGATTGGCTGGGCAAAAGAAGCCATAATGCAGAATATTAAAAATATAGCCAAGAGGATTATAGCGTCTAAAACAAAATAGACTCTATTCATTCTGATTGAGAAATATTGTCTGACAGAATACCATGAAACGAATACTTACCATCGTCGGGGCAAGGCCTCAGTTTATCAAGGCAGCGGCCATTTCTCATGTTATCAGGGACAAATACTCTGATAAAATGATCGAAGACATTCTCCACACAGGACAACACTACGACGATGCCATGTCAGGTCGGTTCTTCACCGAACTAGATATTCCGCTCCCAAAATACAACCTCGGCGTGGGCTCCGGCTCTCACGGAGCACAGACGGCCGCAATGCTCAAAGGCATCGAAGAGATCTTGCTTTCAACGCATTACGACAACGTGCTAGTCTACGGAGACACCAACTCCACTCTGGCTGGAGCCTTGGCGGCATCAAAACTGCATGTGCCTGTATTACATGTCGAGGCGGGGCTGCGGAGTTATAACATGGCCATGCCTGAGGAAGTGAACCGGGTACTCACCGACCACGCTTCCACCTATCTCTTCGCACCAACCAAAACGGCAGTGCAAAACCTATGGAATGAAGGATTTAAAGAAGAAAAAGTAATCTTCAGTGGCGATGTGATGTATGACAACGTTCTCCATTATTCACCCATCGCCGCAAAGAAAGCACTGTTGGCAGTCCCCCATTCCGGATTCATCCTTGCCACACTCCATCGCGACTTCAACACAGACAATCCGGAACGACTAAAGAACATACTTTCAACCCTTAACGATATCTCAGAACAATTCGGAACTTCCATTCTATTCCCCGTACATCCTAGGACAAAAAAACATCTTGAGTCTATGGATTCCACTCCACTTTCTGGACGAATCCTTATGGTAGAACCGCTCTCCTATCTTGAGACCCTTGCCGCCCTGCAGCAGACCCGCTTGGTGCTGACTGACAGTGGTGGCCTGCAGAAAGAGGCCTACTTCTGCGGAAAACCCTGCGTCATCCTGCGTCCCGAGACCGAGTGGGTGGAAATTGTGGAAGAGGGGGCCTCCCTACTGGCTGACGCCACTCCCCATCGTATCCTCGATGCCATACAAAAACTATGGGACTTTGCTCCCTCTCGCCCCACAGCTTTCGGCTGTGGTAACGCGGCTGAAAAAATAGTAAAAAAAATAATTCCATAAAACATTGTATATCTTCCTGTTGCCACACAAAAAAAAAAAAAAAAACAGCCTTTTTTGTATATATATAAATAATTTAGTATTTTTGCACTTTCATACAAAACAGAACAACAGAGCATAACGTGTTAAAAATTAGAACTATAAAAAGATTACAAACCATTTTTTTCATGGGAATTGCCATCATTATGACGGCAACATCCTGTATCACCCCCGGTAGAGTCAACTACTTGCAGGACATGACCCATGGAAGCCAGATTGAGATTGAGAACAAATTCGAAGCCGCCATCGCCCCTTACGACGAATTGAGCATTATCGTCTCAACATCTTCAAGCAAACAGGAACTCGCCGCTCCTTTCAATCTTGGCAACGGCGCTTCTGCAAAACAAGGAAACTATCTGGTCGATGTCAATGGCGACATCGACTTCCCCATCCTTGGAAAACTCAACATCGAAGGTCTTACCCGCCTCCAACTCCAAGACACCCTGACAAGAATGCTTCGCAAAGGCGGCTATGTCGACGATCCCTTCGTCATGGTTCGCTTCAACAACTTCAAGATATTCTTCCTCGGTGGCGGCGAAGGAAAGGTGCTCAACATCACCAACGAACGTTGCACCCTTCTCGAAGCCATAGCCATGCTGGGCGACCTTGATCTCCACATCAAAAGGGACAACATCGCCGTGATGAGGGAAGTGAACGGCAAAATGGTCATGCGCCATCTCGACCCACGCTCCTCCGACATCTTCGACGACCCCTTCTTCATGCTGCAACAGAACGATTTCATTATTGCAGACACCTACACCAACCGGGTGGTGAGAGATGAAGCCGGCTATTGGCTTGGCATCGTCTCAGCACTCATGTCGGCAACATCCATCATACTCTCTCTTGCTATACTTAAAAGCAAATAACCAAACTACATAAATCATGGCAGACAATCGGGACATCGACACCTCATTCCTCGACGGCAACAAAAAGCAGCAGATACATATCAAGGATATTCTTTTCACTTTGCTGAGGAACATCCACTGGCTGCTGATCTGCGCAGTGCTGGGCGGTATCATTGCTGGATACTACGTCCACCACAAAGACCGTGTCTACGAAAGCTCAGCCCGCGTACTCATCAAAGGATCCTCCACCGGCAACAACAACACCGAGAGTACCGTGCGTGAAGCTTCCATCAAAACCATGTTTTCTACTCGCTCACTCTACAACAGCTCCATCAACAACGAAATGATGATCCTCACTTCGGAATCCGCTATGCGAGAGGTGGCACAAAACTTGAAACTCAACATCGACTACATCACCAAAACACGCCTTGTCAACCGCAACAAAAACCTCTACGGAGAATCACCCTACATCGTTGAATTCATTGATGACAACGAAGATGCTGAATTCACTCTCGACGTTATAGCCAATGACGACAACACCGTCAGCATCAACCCCTCCGAAGGAAATCCTATAAACATTGCTTTTGAGGATACCACTGTTACCGCTTTCGGCCGTATTGTCGTACACAAGACATGGTTCTTCTCCGACAACTACATCAATCATCCTGTCAAGGTGATTCACAACAACCTCAGTGCCACCGCCGAGCAATTTCGCGGAGCCATGCAGGTGGAACGTGACAACGAGTCGAACACCATCATCAACATCACATTACGGGACGTCTCTCCCATCAGGGCAGCCGAGGTCATCAATGAAGCCATCCGCGTATACAACGAAGACGCCATCAAGGACAAGAAGCGTATCATCAGTGAAACGTACGACTTCATCAACAACCGTTTGACCATACTGCACTCCGATCTCAGTGCAAAGGAAAACGAGATCGCCAACTTCAAACGGGAAAACCAATTGCTCGATATCTCCTCTTTCGGTCAGAATTATCTGGAGACAAGCATACAGTCCTCTCAAGAGGTCGACCGCCTGAGAAAACAACTTGAGCAAGCCCGCTACCTGGTTCATATCAACCAGTCGGAAGAGTCCGTCCACCTCATCCCGCCCACCATTGGCCTCGACAATCAGAATATCATGGCCATGATCAGCACCTACAATGGTCTGGTGCTTGAGTTGGACAACTATAAGGAAACGCCCAACAGCCCTGTCGTGAAATCAAAACTCGAGGAGCTGCGTACCATGCGTGCTAACATGAACCGAATCCTCGACGGGCATATCGCCATGCTGCAGGAACGCATTGCTGAAGCTCAAATCACAGAGTCCTCGGCCACAACAAAGATGAGTCAAGTGCCCCAGAAGCAACTCTATCTAGAAAACCTCGGACAGCAACAGGACATCAAAGAAAAACTTTACCTCAATCTGTTAAGCCGTCGCGAAGAGCTGCTTATCAGCCAACCCTCCATCGAGCCCAACGGCAAAGTGCTTGCCCCGGCACAAATCAACCGTACCCCTGTGTCGCCCAACGAAACCTTTGTCACCATCCTGGGCATCATCATCGGTCTGCTGACGCCCGTGGGTATTTTTTTCCTTGGCAAAATGCTCGACACCAAAGTGAAATACCACAACGATATAACCTCCGCCTCTTCCATCCCCTTCCTCTGCGAAATACCAAGTAAAGACAAAAAGGACGACCGCTCCATTGTAGTAGGTTCAAACGACCACGACGCCCTGTCGGAATCCTTCCGTCTGCTACGAACCAAGATCGACTTCCTCGGCATGAACAATGAGGGCGACACCTGTCGAGTAATAATGATTACCTCACTGCTCCCAGGCATGGGTAAGACATTCATCTCATCCAACATCGCCGCAAGTCTCGGTATCGCGGGAAAGAAAGTCCTCCTCCTCGATCTTGACTTGCGCAAAGGATCTCTTACTCGCACCTTCTACTCGCGCAAACACGCAGGCCTCTCCAACTATCTGGCAGGTAGAACCGACGACTGGAAATCGCTCATCAAATCCGACCTTATCAACAAAGGAGTCGACTCCATCTTTACAGGTCCCATTCCTCCCAACCCCAGCGAGTTGTTGAGCAACGGCAAATTCGACAAACTCCTCGCACAACTGAAAACCCAATATGAATACATCATCTTCGACACCGCCCCCACTGGTCTCGTCGTTGACTCAGAAATTATCAAACACCTGGTCGACAACACCCTCTTCATAATCCGTTCCAGGAAATTCGACAAGCGTATGCTTGAAAATCTTAACGAGATGTATCGCGACCACGCCTTCTCGAATATCTCCATTGTGCTTAACGATGTACACTATAAGAAACTGATGCCATATGAAAAGAAATATGGATATGGCTACGGATATGGTTACGGCTATGGATATGGTTACGGATACGGGTATGGTTACGGATACGGATATGGAGAAAACTATGGCGAGGATGAGAGGCGCGAAGACGAAAAGAATGAGGAAAACACCATAGCTAATAGCAAAAAGAAATAATATAATTTATTATAGAATAAATTAATTAAGGAAATCATTTTATTTTATGAGAAAGTTACTACTGATACTAACACTATTACTCACAGCAAACACAATATCAGCACAGACAAGGAACCGCGGATTGGCGCTAGGAGCTGACCGCGACACAGTAAAATTCCTCATTGCATCGCCTTTCGACAACTGGTATATTAATATAGGTGGCGGTATGCAGACCTTCATCGGAAACGAACACGAATCCTCCGCACGCCGCAACAAATTGAACTTCAATGCCCAAGTAGAAATAGGCAAATGGATTATCCCCGATGTTGCCTTCTCCCTTCGATACTCCATCTTCAATGTCGATGGTCAGACACGCTACGGACTCAACCCCTTCGTCGACTTTACAGGCTTACCCTTCGACGAAAACGGAGAGCGGCCGTACCTGCCTTTCCACGCCTACGCCATGTCATTCATGGGATTTTTCTCATTCGACTGGACCAACTTCATCAACGGTTACGAGGACGGTAAACAGGCAAAAATCCACTGGCGCTCCTCCATCGGCTTGGGTATGTCCATGCTCTTTGGCAATCAGGTGAACCCCCAAAGTAACAGCGGAAACTATGCCGTAGGCGACTTCCGTCGTAACTTCGAACTGGCTTTTGCTATTTCCGGAGGCATCGAATACTCCCTGACCGAACACTTTGCCATCTTCTCCCGTCTCGAATTCTTCGGTTCGGAATCCACCTGGGACTGGTCGCCTTACGACAACAGCCACACCATCTTCGACATCATACCCTCTATCAACGCGGGCGTCCGCTTCAACCTCCTGTCGTACGTCACCAAATACCACCACGACACCAAGATAACCCAGAGAGACAGCGTATTCCACGAATTCCAAACCATCGGCTCCAGCAATGTCGTAACTACCCTCAACGGTAAAATCGACCATCTGCAATGGGAGAAACAGCAACAACTCGACAATAGCAACAGGGATGCCAACACCATCGACTCCCTCAACAAAGAACTGGCCCGTACCGAGGCTCTCCTCAAACGCTACGAGTCGGAGAACGACGGAAAAATCCGTCCCCATTCCCTCATCGACGAACTCATCGACATCAACCAGGCACTCTCTGTTCCCAGCGCCGTTATCTATTTCGAACTCGACAAATATAACCTCGACTACAACGCCAGGAAACGCCTGCAAGAATTCTCCAAGAAAGCTCTCTCTCTCGCTGATACCATCGAGTACTACATGATAGGTGCCGCCGACTCACTCACAGGTTCCATCGTCCACAACCAATGGCTGTCCGAACGACGCTGCGAAGCCGCCTACAACATGCTCACCGACAACTACGGTCTCAGCGGCAACCAGCTGATTAAGATCCACGCCGGTGGTATCAACGACTACACACCGCAGGAAAACAACCGTATGGTGTACATCATCCAGCGCACTCCCGTCACAGAGGAAATTGTCGAACGCTGGCTGCGCATGAGCAAAGAACGCATGGAACGCGTCCGCCAGAAAGACAGGCGCTAACCACTCCCTCTTCCCATAACCTAAGGGGATGGAATCAACCCGATTCCATCCCCTTTTTCTATTCCCTGACCATCTCCTTCCACCTTCTCCCACCCCTATCTTCTCTGTCACACTTTCTTCACACCAACAGCCTATCAACCCCCTACCAACACCGTACCATCTACGTCCATAGTAGGAGTTGGTACGGTGTTGATAAGGCGTTGATACGTGATTGATAGCAAGTTGGCCATTCTGTGTAAAAAAAGTGCCGGAAAGACCTTTCAAGTCTTTCCGGCACCTGGGTTTTTCGTTTTGAAAAGGCTTATTTCAAGCCAAGTTTCTTCTTTACTTGCGGCATAATGTCTTCGCTGTCCTGCGAATAGAGCAAGGTCGCTCCGTCAAAGATATAGGTGTAGCCACCTTCACGGGCCACGTCTTCAATGGCTTTCTTGGCTCGTTCGACGATAGGCTTGGTAAGCTCGGCTTCGCGTTCCTGAAGCTGTTTCTGAGCATTCTCATAGAATCCCTGGATGCGATTCTGTTTGTCCTGAATCTCGCTGCGCTTGGTGTTGCGGATGAGTTCGGTCCATTCGTTCTGCTTTTGCATGAACTCATTGGTGATTCTTTCGAGTTCAGCCTGCATGCTCTTAAGTTCGTTTTCAATTTCGGCGGCTTCTTTCTGAAGGGTAGCCTGTGCAGTGTCGCGGCCAGGCATAATCTGGAGCAGTTCCTGGGAATTGATGTGTCCGAGCTTGATGTTCTTCTGAGCCACGGCATTACCACCGAAAGCAAAGAGACATGCTGCAATTAAAATCAAAGTTTTTTTCATTCTAGATGTATTTTTATTTGTTTTTTATTTCTTCACCAGGTTTGTTGACGTTGGGGCGACGGCCGTTGTCTCGGCCCCGCATTTCGGGATTAGACGGTTTTTTTGCCGCCTCATCGACTCCGGCAGGTGCCGCCGAGGCTCCGGGTTTGTAACCCAGAAGTTCGAGGACCTCATCACTGATATCATATTTTTTGCTGGCGAAAAGTACCGCCGAGCTGCCAGCCTTGTCGAAGACGAAGGCGTAGTTTTTTTCCTGTGCCACACGCTCAATGGTAGCATAGACGCGGTCCTGGACGGGTTTGAGGAGTTCGGAGCGCTTCTTGTCAAGGTCGCCGCCAGGGCCAAACCGTTGCTGCTGCAGGGTTCGTACTTCCAGTTCTTTGGCTTTGATTTCCTCTTGGCGGCGCTTCTTCAGATTATCGGGCAGAAGATAACTCTCCTGTTCGAATTCGGCACGCATGGCATCCATCTCGGCCTGTTTTTCCTGCAATTCTTTCTGCCAGTCCTCGACATATTTCTCGAGTCGTTTCTGTGCGTTGGCATACTCCGGCACACTGCGAAGCACATAGTCAGTGTTGATGCAGGCATACTTCTGCGCTCCTACGGGAAGAGCGGCTGCGAACAGGACAAAGAGGAGTATTATCTTGGTTTTCATACTATTAATCGAGGCTTTGACCTATTGAGAAATGGAACTGGCTGCCACCGGTGGGGCCATCGAATCCGTAGCCCCAATCGACGCCGATAAGGCCAAGCATAGGAAGGTATAGGCGCACGCCGAGGCCTGCGGAGTTGTACATCTTAAATGGCTGGAACTGCGAGAGGTCTGTCCAGCAGTTGCCCCCTTCAATGAAACCGAGCACCCAGATGGTGGCGCTAGCACTCTCTACGATAGGCTGGCGCAACTCGATGGTGAAACGGTCGAAGACGGAGCCACCGCCATCGGGGGTAAGGGAGTTGTTCTCATAGCCACGCAGGGGTATGACCTCGCGTCCATCGAGGACCCACGAGGAGAGGCCGTCGCCACCAAGGAAGTAGCGTCCAAAAGGAGCCAGACCGATGTCCTTGTTGTAATAGCCCATCCACCCGAAGCGGAAACGGGTACTCAGCACCACGTCGCCGACGAGGTTGAGCATCCAGGCACCACGGAGGTTAATCTTATAGTATTCCACCCATTTGTATTTCTCTTCCGGTGTGGCAGTGGAAAAATCCTTATTGGAGAAGAGTGAGAAGGGAGGTGTAACATAAGCGCTGAGGGAGAGTTCGGAACCACTGCGGGTGTAGAAGGGGGAGTCGAATGAGTTGCGCGAGATAGTGAAGCCGTAGGATATGTCGTTGGCGGTGCCGTCAGCAAAAAGACCTGAAGCCAAATTGTTATAGTTATGAAGAGTATAGTGCTTGTAGGTGAGGCCGTGGGAGATGATAAAATAGTCGTCAGGCCATTTGAGGCGTTTGGAGAGGCTGACGCCGGCACCCGTAATCTGGAGGCTATAGAAACTTTCGTCGTTTTGACGCACCCAGAGGCCGTTGCTCATATAGTTGTGGTAGACCTGTCCAGTGAGAGACTGTGCCCGGCGTCCACCAAGCCAAGGTTCTGTGAACGAAGCACTCAATGAGTAGTAAGAACTTCCGTTGGTGGTGGCGTTGAGGGCCAGCTTCTGTCCGTCGCCTGCCGGGAGCGGGGCCCAAGCATCCTTGTTGAAAAGATTTCGGAGACTGAAGTTATTGAGCTGTATGCCAACTTGACCGATGAACATACCGGCACCATAACCGCCTTGCAGATTAAGCTGGCTCGTGCTGCCCTCTTCGACTTTATAGACGATGTCCACGGTGCCGTCCTCGGGATTGGGGCGCGGCTCAGGAATCACAGATTCCTCTTTGAAGAACTTGAGTGTCAAGAGTTCACGACGGCTTCGCAAAACAGCGTCACGGCTGAAGAGGTCGCCAGGGCGGGTATGGAGTTCGCGCATGATGACCTTGTCGTTGGTGATGGTGTTGCCCTCCACCCAGACATTACGTATACGTGCCTGCTTGCCTTCGGAGATGCGAATCTCAATATCGATACTGTCGTTTTGTACAGCCACCTCGACCGGTGTGGCACGGAAAAAGAGGTATCCGTTGTCCATATAGAGCGAGGTGATGTCGGTGCCTGAGGGGTTATAGGTGAGGTTCTCTTCAAGCAGACTCTTGTTGTAGGGGTCGCCTTTGTTGATTCGGAGAGAACGACGCAGTACATCGTCACTATAGACAGTGTTTCCGGAGAAAGTAATGTTGCGGAAGAAGAACTTGTGACCTTCATGGATGACGACTTTTACCTTGATACGGTCTTGGTCGGTATTTTTGTGTTCCTCCTGCGGAACATCCCAGACAGTATCGCTGACGATGCGGGCATCGCGGAAACCCTGCTCGTTATAATAGGCTATCACTTTCTCAAGGTCATCGCGGAAATCACTCTCTATATAGCGAGACTTCTTCCAGAACACTTTCTTCCAGAAACGCAGCGACTTGCGGAAGTGGACATCGCGAGTGTTCTGCATTTTGCCTTTCAGGGTGATATCCGAGACCTGCTCGTTGCCCACAAAAATCAGGGAGTCGATCTTGACCTTGTTACCACGTTTGACATTGAAGGTGACGGTGAGGCGTCCCAAAGTGTCGGCCACCTCGGTGGTGGGCTCCACTTCGACACGGGTAAAGCCTTTGTCAATATAGAAACTCTTGATTTTGTTTGCCGATGTGCGGAGCATATTCTCTGTCACCACATCGCCCGTCTTGATGTTGATTTCCTCGCGCAACTTCTTATCCTCGCCTTTTTTCACTCCTTTGAAGGCAAAGTTAAGCATACGCGGACGCTCTTTGAGGACAATCTTGAGGAAAGCAATGTTGCCTTGAATGCGGGTGACACGGATCTGCACATCCTCGAACATACCCTGTTTCCAGAGATTCTCAATAGCAGTAGAGATCTTGTCGCCAGGGATTTTCACCCTGTCGCCCACCTGCAGACCAGCGACGAGCAACACAACACGTGAGTCGAAATTATCGGCACCATCAAGTGTGATACCACCAATTTCGTAAGTCTTGGGAGTCAAATAGTCAAAGCCATATTCATCGTTACCACCCACAACCACCTGAGCCTGAGGCATAACAGCAAAAACGGCCAAAAGGGGTATGAGGAGCAGGATTTTTTTCATCTCTTTCATCAACAATAATACTTAATCCTTATAGTAACTCGTTTTTGTATGAATTATTATATATAAGTACCACTTTTTCGAAAAAATTTCACTTGTGGAGATTTTTTTATTTCTCGGAATCCACCTGAGCTTCTGTTTTACCAAAACGTCGCTGGCGATTCTGGTAGTCGAGCAGGGCGTCATAGAAGTCCTCATGTCGGAAATCAGGCCAAAGTTGCTCGCTGAAATAGAGCTCGGTGTATGCCATCTGCCACAACAGGAAATTGGATATGCGCAGTTCTCCGCCAGTACGGATAAGCAAGTCAGGATCAGGGTAATCCTTCGTCGAGAGATAGTTACGCAAAGTATCCTCGTTCACTTCTTCTGCCTTAAGTTTTTCGTTGCAGATTTTCTTTAAAGCCTCGGCCACCTCCCACCGCGAACTGTAGCTGAGGGCAAGAATGAGCGTCATGGCGGTGTTGCCGGACGTCTCTTCCATACACTTTTCAAGCATCGTGCGAGAACGCTCAGGAATTCGTCCGAGATCTCCTATCATCGAAAGCCGCACATTGTTGTCCATGAGGGTCTTGGTCTCTTCCCGGACAGCGGTGATGAGGAGATCCATCAGTCCATCGACTTCGGCTTGCGGGCGGTTCCAGTTCTCTGTGCTGAAGGTGTAGAGTGTGAGGTACTTGACACCTGTCATCACCGCTGCCTCCACGGCCTGCCGCACCGCTGTGAACGCATTCCGATGGCCAAAAATGCGCTCGTGTTGTTGCTTCATAGCCCAGCGGCCGTTGCCGTCCATGATGATGGCCACATGCTGTGGCACACGCGATTTGTCAATTTGATCTATCGTGGTCATTATTCTCGTAGATTAATATTTACAACGTTTTGAACGCATCCAGCCGAACATCGTTTCAAGATTGATACCCAGGGAGATGTGGAAATAGGCATACCAGTCGTCGAGGGAGTCGTCGCCGCGCTTGATCCCTGCAGCATTCACATATCCATCCTCCACCTCACTGCTACGGTCGGCAAGCATGACTGCCAAAGGTCCATCGTCGGAATTGGAAAGCAGGACATCGCTGCCCACATAGGTTTTGCTCACATCGTCGAGGTAGTCCGTCCAGGTTTTCCTGAATCCATATTCAACTGAAAGAGAGAATGATTTCCCAAGACGGAATTTCACTCCTACTCCGAAAGGGAAGCACAACTGGGTGAGAATGTAGGGGCGACGATCGGGATAAGCCGACGAGCCTTGTCCCTCGGTACACAACGGCTGAAGTTCTGCCCAACGAACACCCCCCTCGGCCACAGAGTAGCTTGCCATCGGATTGTAATGGAACAACGCCAATCCTCCGAAAAGATAGGGTGTCCATTTTTTTTCGGTAGCACCTGGCCCATAGGGGGCAAAGTTGAATTCGGCAAGTGCCGATAGTTCGAAGATGTCAGACTTGAAGCTCAAATTACGCAATTCTATATAGTCTTTCTCACACGCTATAGAACCATAGCTGGCTTCCATCCGAATAGCCCATCGGTTATCGATACGGTAGCGCAACCCGATGCCTCCAGCAGGACGTGGCATCGATAACGCGCTCTGGTTATTCAAGTCGCCAAGATAGTTCATGCCACCCCCTAGCAAAAGGAACTCGCTGCTTCCCAAGAAGTCGCGACGCTGGGCTTGTGACGGCGTGGCAAAGACCGACGCCAGCACAAACAAGAATAACCAAGACGATCTCACCTTCACCATCTTACAGAGCTTGCCATTGATTCCAGTTTCAAGAGATAGTCACGTTTCTCCAGTTTGGGGGCATACACGAATCCAACCATGTCGACGATGGTCTTGCCATCAGGAGAGAGGATAGAATAGGCCACGAGAGGACCTCCCATCCTGGCATCGGTGTTTCTTAGACCCCACAGGGCACGTGTTTGGATGCAATAGCTTGACCCTGGATAATCGACAACAGAGGTCAACACTTCACAAAGGGTTGTATCACGCTCGATTCCAGCATAGCTTCCTGGTGTCGGCCCCTCAATGTAACGGCACAAAATGGTATCCAGTCTGTCGAGCAGGAGTTCCTTCTGGAACTGGTTCTGGTTTGTATATGGCACTGTATGGATACACAGATTGGACAAAACGACCTTGTCAGGTCTCTCTATCAGCTTCTCTTGAATCCAAACGAAATCATCCTTATCTTTCATCCAACGGAAATTGCTGCCGACAGAAGCCGTGAATCCATACTTCTCATTTATCTTTTTCACAATGGAGCTGTTGCTACCACTCCCCGAAAAGAGATTAATATACCGCTGGTGCTCTATGTCATAGATAGCCTTTACTATCTGAGGTTCATACCTACGCAGCAAGGCGCGGAGTGAATCCTCGCAGGAAGCGGAAACCACCACATACACTTGAGGACTGACCCATTTGTTGTGGTCGATAAAGGCTTTGTTGGGGTTGTCTTTGTTAAGATCACATTTGACAATACTGCGGAAAGCCTGGAACAATTTGTCTTCAGAGAGCTTCTTCAGAGGAATTTTGACCATATTGAAGCGGGGTTCTGCCTGCGGAAGGCAACGCTGCGGCTGGCCGAAGACAGAGTCGATCAAATCGTTAGTGGCCTGGCTGAGGCTGCCATGGTTGGCAGCAATCAAAACATCTAATACTTTCCCTGTTGAATTCTTTTTGAATTCCACGGTCGTGCACGACGCCAACGTCAGCACCACGGACAAGACTAGGATCACGTTTTTTTTCATATCCTGTATTTTTTTCTACACTCATAGAAGTCACTGATTGCCCTTTCGAGTGGCATCAGCTCAAGCTTCAAGTCATTTATAGCATGACTGTTATCATAATTCTCCCGAACCAACAACTGTCTGATATTGCGAGACGAGACCTGGGTTCTGACACCCACCCACCGCAGCATGTCGCCCAAGAAGCCTGCTGTTTTAAGCAAAACATCCGGACAAGACAATATCTTTTGGCGGTATCCGCACACCTTGGCTTGGAGCTCATACAACTGTTTTATTGTCAACATCCCCTCTCTATTCACCACTATATAACGATGCCCATTGGCTCCTTTTGTAAGGGCCGTCACCACCGCCTGAGCCACATCGTCGACATGGACGAAAGCTTTGCCTCCCTTGGGAGCAACCATCAACGGCCGCTTGTACGCCGCCAGTAACATCTTGCCAGACGTTGGTTTAAAATCATAAGGGCCAAGCATATACCCGGGATTTATCACAACTATATGCCGAGACCCTTCTGCTGCCGAGAGAATTATCTGTTCTCCCTCACTCTTGCTGTCGGCATAAAAACTGCCCTTAAAAGGAGGTTGCATGGGTGCAGTCTCGTCGGCAGGAGTCTTATCGGTCCCAAAACCAATGGTGTTCACCGTTGATACATGTACCAACACGTGGATCTTATGTTCTTCCATCAACCGCACAAGCATCTCGCACAATTTCTTGTTCACAGGAAGATAATCCTCATATCGACGTAGCGACATATCCGTGGTTCCTGCACAATTGACAATGGCATTGCAACCATCGACAGCCTTTTCCAACGTACCATAGTCAAGCAACGATCCTGTCACAGTCTCCCATTCCTGTCCCTCCAAGCGGATGCCGTCGGCGCGACGAACAAGGGCCACCACCTGGTGACCGTCTTTCATCAACCGTAGCAGCACATTGTGCCCCAACAGCCCCGTCGCACCGAGCAACAAAACTTTCATATATATGAAACGAGAAACCGAATACTTTATTGTATCACGGAAAAAGAATAATTAGAACTTCCAACGAAGCTGGAGATGCCAGTTCTGCCTATGGTTACCATCCGTCATCGCATCGCCCGAACCAATACTCGATTGGTCCGGACAGAACACCAACGCATATTTAAAACTAATATTCAACCACTTATTGACGTCATACCGCAACACTGTCGAGGCACGCAATCCACGATTCGACAGCATGGGGATTCCAAAAGAATACTGCAGGTTGCTTTCGCTAAGATAGATACGCGCATTGTAACCGTCAATATCGAACCACGCCGCTTGCACTACCACTTGCCACTTACGATTCGAATAGCGCGCCTCCTGTGCCAACAGCCACCCAAACTGCTCCGAGGTCTGCTCTGCATCGAACCAAGAAAGAACTCCTCGGGTAGTGAACAGCCACGACCCAAATGTCAGTTTAACCCGTCCTTGAAGCTGTTGCCGTACAGACTCTTCTGCAAGATAAAGCGTACTGTCAATATTCGGCACATTACGTTGGCTCTGTCGCCACGAAAGTCGGAGCGAGGTTTCTGCGAAACGCCCTATCTGACGAGACAACTGTGCACGCAGCCATGCACCCGTAGACGGAGAGTAAGCACCATTTCTAAGTGATGGGAACCTATGAATATCGACACTCAGCAGAGCTTTTATCGACAGTGGTAATCGTAAACGCGCATCAAATGCCACCCCCTGTTCATTACGCGTCCCGCTCATGCCGTAGGCGGCAGAATGGAGGTTGTGGTAGCGGGAGTCGTAATGGCGGATGGTTAACCCAATACTATTTTCGCCCGATGTGAGGCGAGCACCACCAATTCCAGCAGGAGCTCCCTTGTGGTCGATTGCCACTTCACCAAACAATGTCAGACGCCCGACCTGCCACAAGGCGTCAATACCGATGGCAGCTTGTCTATCTCCCCGAAAATAGTCCTGATTGTAGGTATAGTTTCCAACCATTATGCTATCGTCCAACTTTGTATATGTGAATGTGGCACCAAGGATGAGATTATCCAAACGATAGTCGAAATGGCCTCCTCCAAACCACTCCCCATCATGTCGCGACCCGAAACCAGACAGACTGATACCACGTCCTAATTTGATTGTCGTTGCAAGTCCTTCCTGCCATCCCTGCTCACTAAATGTACTTGCCGGACGTACGCCTGTGCCATAACGTACCGGCGATTCTCCGAGCAGACTGAACGGTTCGAATCCAGTCCACAACGTCACCCCTTGTCCAAAACGCAAATTGTATCGGCCCACTATCAATTTTTCAATACGCCCCATGTCGCTGACCATCAAGTGATAGCCATAAAAATTATCCTTCCCCCATGCTTCGGCTGGATCTTTGTCGGCACAGAAACGAAGACTGATATGGTCGGCAAAATTATATGTGTAGCAGAGAATCGCATGGAGATTATCGCCTTCATATCGCCCATTGCTATAGCCTTGAGCCTGCTCTATAGTACCACCCATTCCGTTCACAAGTGTATGCCGTCCCCTTGATAACAATTCCCTCCATGTCAGGTCTGTCGGTGGAGTATATGGTTCAACAACTACGAGCGGCCTCAACAGTTCCACTGTAACGCTATCAAATCCAGGAATTACAAACAACTCCTTTATGGACACCAGCTGTCCATGTAAAAAGATATAGTTTTTCAGACTATTCAGCTGGAACGGTGATATGAAGGGAACCGATGACATCGCGTTTGTATCGTTTAGGTTCACGGGGCTGTCTTTCAATTGTAGCAGCAAGTCATTCAAGTCAGCGGCACCTGTCTCACCTCTGTCATCGGCCCACAATTCAACGGCATCTTCCACCTGAGCAACCATTACCAATGGACACATCAAAAGCAGCAGTATTATGAACCTACGTATCATAAACACAGCATAATACTTATTTGAGGAGTGATACCCAACGTATTGTGAGCCTCAGCGGCAATGTCGATACTATAGTTCCCATATCGTAGTCCAACTCCGAAAGCCAGTATAACCGGTCGCGTGGCTAATCCCGCTCTGAAAAAGAAATGCTCACTGTAACAATACTCCGCCCCGCAACGGAATCGGAACAAGTCCTCTCTCTCAATCTCCGCCATGGCCAGAAAACCGCTTGAAAGAACACATAAGGCATTCAAATGCATTCTCCAGGGAAAAGAATCATCCCAAGGCTTCGTACCCACCAATGCGGAAAGACTCAATCTGGGATTCACCTTCAATGTCGCTCTTGCTGCTACAGCCATCCAACGCTCTGCATCGTAATAGACGTCATTCGTTCCAAGGTAGCAATAGCGTCCTTCCACACTCAGCGTCACACTCTCGTCGACATTTATCCCACATTCCGATATAAGTTGCTGTTCAGCGAAATCACTGTCTCCGAAATGGTCATATCCTGCCGAAATCCATCCAATTGAACCCAAGTTCCAACCGATATTGATTCTTTTGGAAGACATGGCCGATAGTGCAAAACCCTGTCGATAGCTGATTGTTGCATACCTACGGTTAGCGTTGTCAACCATACATCCTCCAAGGGCACAACTCCGGGCATCGGTGGGAAGCGAGATAAACTGCGCCACTGCCGATGTGGTGGATAACAGAAACAACATTATGGGAATAATTCTCACGGAAATGGCTTATAAGGAAGTCGCTACCGGAGAAATGACACCTTGTTCCACAAGGGATTTATAAGTCTTTTCAGCAGCCAACTGCTCAGCTGCCTTGATAGAAAACTCTACAGCGGATTTCTGCGCCATACCATCAATGCAGACAAGACTTTCATACTGGCGTCGGCTCCCATGACCTTGAACATAACTTTTTACCACCTCAAATGTGACTTTCCTATGGTTTTTCTGTCCCCAGTCAATAAGCTTGCTCTTGAAATTCCAGTCTGTCGTGGCCATGGACTCCACATCAAGATAGGTACACAATATCCTGTCAACTATCACACGTCGTGTAAACTTATACCCTTTCTCAAGGTACATAGCCCCAACCAAGGCCTCAAAAGCATCTCCGCCAATGGATTTGAACACCCCGGATGAGTCGCGTTGGTATTCTATCAGTTCAATTAAACCTATCTTGCCCGCAAGCTTGTTGAGGCTCGCACGGCTCACTATCTTGGAACGTAATTCTGTAAGGAACCCTTCTCCTTGGTAAGGGTATTTTTTGTATAGGAAATCGGCGACTACTGCACTCAAAACCGCATCTCCCAAATACTCTAAACGCTCATTGTTGATCCTGTGTCCCTTGTGGGAAGTCGATGAAGACCGATGAGTAAAAGCCACATGATACAACTCCGCACGCCGAGGCGTGTATCCCAGGATGTTCCTGAAAAAACTATTGAACTCCTTATTTTCTTTGTTCTTGTGAAAAAAAAGCATTGTCAATACTTTCTAAAGGCAAGACAGACATTGTGTCCACCGAAGCCAAAGGCGTTGCTGATGGCAAAATCAATTTTGCATTTTTGTGCCTTGTTGAAAGTAAAGTCGAGTGCGGGAATTTCGGGGTCATCGGTGAAATGATTGATTGTCGGAGGCACAATCCCGTTTTTGATGGCAAGGATAGTGGCGATAGCCTCGACAGCGCCGGCAGCACCAAGCAAATGACCAGTCATCGACTTGGTGGAATTGATGGCTATTTTATAGGCATAATCACCAAAGAGTCCCACTATAGCCCTCGGTTCTGAAATGTCACCAATGGGAGTAGAGGTTCCGTGAGTGTTGATGTGGCCAACATCAGTGAGCGACATTCCAGACTCCTCGACTGCCTGTCTCATCACACTGATCGTACCCAATCCCTCAGGATGGGACGCTGTGATATGATAGGCATCGGCAGAAAGACCCGTGCCGGTAATCTCTGCATAAATATGCGCTCCACGTGCCTTGGCATGCTCCAGTTCCTCCAGAATGAGGGTTCCCGAGCCCTCACCAAGAACAAAACCATCACGATCTTTGTCGAAAGGCCGTGAGGCTGTCTGTGGGTCATCATTGCGGGTAGACAAGGCACGCATATTGCCAAAGCCACCGATACCAGCTTCTACTACAGCACATTCCGAACCGCCCGCCACCATCGCGTCAACCTTCCCTAGACGGATAAGATTGAAAGCATCGCTGATAGCCACTGCTGAGGAGGCGCAGGCTGCTACCGTGCAGTAGTTGGGGCCACGCAAATTATGTCGAATAGCGATCTGTCCCGCACAAATGTCGGCAATCACTTTGGGAACCCAGTAGGGACTGAAACGGGGATTGCCGTCGGAAAGAGCGAAACCCATCAGTTCCTCCTGAAGACTTTTCACTCCTCCCATGCCAGACCCCCACACGACACCCATGCGGTCATGATCCACATTTGTATCGGTGATGCCGGCATCCCGTATAGCCTCATCGACAGTAATCAAACCATACATGGTATAGCCGTCAAGGAGGCGCATCTCTTTCTTGTCAAAGTAGTTGAGCGGGTCAAACCCCTTCAGTTCAGAGGCTATACGACTCCTGAACTTCGAGGCATCAAAATGCGTTATCGGCCCGGCTCCGCTCACACCTTTGACCAGAGAGTCCCATAATTCAGGTACCGTATTGCCAATAGGGGTGAGCGCGCCGAGGCCCGTAATAACAACTCTTTTCAACTCCATAAAGCAGAAAGAGCGATTTAAAAATAGGTTACTTTTTGGCGTTCTCGATGAAAGCGATAGCGTCGCCAACAGTGACGATCTTCTCAGCTTCCTCGTCAGGAATGGAAAGGTCAAACTCCTTTTCAAGTTCCATGATCAGCTCGACAGTATCCAAAGAATCGGCGCCAAGATCATTGGTGAAGCTGGCTTCGGGGGTAACCTGACTTTCTTCAACACCCAGTTTGTCGGTGATGATACTCGTTACTCTAGTTGCAATTTCTGACATTTTCTTTAGGTTTTTAATTAATAAAACTGGATGCAAAGAAACGAATTTTTTCCGACATGGAGATATATTTAACATTTCACAATTATGTTAAAATATCTAAAATATTGACTTCTTGGTGTCTAATCTCCAAAAAAATTTGCTTTTTTTCAACTTTTTGACGGCATAATTTGAAGGAAAAATTAGTTATTTTAATAAAAATTTGCAAAATTGCACACTTAACCCCAATGTCATATCCTCTTTTTGTTATCGCCATACAAAAACCTACCTTAGACGACATTTGGTCGGAGTCAGCATATACTTGGTATTGATTCAGTGTTAGTTATGTCCAATATGCTTTATATCGAGCTATAAACTAGATGTTTATACAAACACTTAACTTTTTCTCCGATAAATTGCATCCGTTTCAATATTTATTCTTATCTTTGCATTTTGAAATCAAACAATCACTACAATGACTAGACTAGCCATTCTGGGTTCTGGAAATGGAACCAATGCACAACAGATTACCGAGTATTTTGCTGGACGAACGGATGTAGAGGTAGCTTGTATCATCTACAACGTACGGGATGCTTATATCGCACAGCGAGCCAAAAACCTAGGTATTGAGGCCCGCTATTTCGGTCGGAAGGATTTCTATGAGAGTACTACGGTGCTTGACTATTTACGAGAAAAGAAAGTTGACTGGGTGATTCTGGCCGGGTTCCTGTGGCTCGTTCCCGAGAACATGCTTACTGCCTACCCCAACCGTATCATCAACATCCACCCTGCCCTGTTGCCTTCCTATGGAGGCAAAGGCATGTATGGACACCATGTCCACGAAGCCATAATTGCCAATCACGAAAGCGAAAGCGGCATCACTATACATATTGTCGACAACCAGTATGACCGTGGCACAACCCTTTTCCAAGCCCGCTGCGAGGTAACCCCGGAAGATACGCCTGACAGTTTGGCAGCAAAAATCCACTTGCTTGAAAAAGAACACTTCCCAAGAGTGATAGACGAAACCATCAAGACAAGAGGATAATGCGTATAGCCATCAACACCAGACTATTGATTCGCAACAAAATGGACGGCATCGGCTGGTTCACCGCCGAAACCGCCCGTCGTATGGTGACAGCACATCCCGAGCATCAATTCTTTTTTTTCTTCGACCGTACACCTTCGAAAGAGTTCATTTTTGCTGATAATGTAACCCCGGTAGTTTTATGTCCACAGGCACGGCATCCCGTGTTATGGTACTTATACTTCGAATGGAGCACAAAACGCGCATTGAAAAAATACAACATTGACCTCTATCTCTCGCCCGATGGCATGATGCCTCTACACCCCAAGATTCCTTCACTGACGGTGATACACGACCTCAACTTTGAACATGCCGACGGGAACATCAAGACCTCGCACCAACGTTATATGCGGCACTATTTCCCCCGTTTTGCTGCCAATGCAACCCGCGTAGCCACAGTGTCGGAATATTCCAAAAAAGACATCTCAAAAACCTACGGTATACCTACGGAGAACATCGACGTGGTTTACGACGGTGCACACAACAATTACCGTCCACATAGTAACGAGGAGAAAGCAGCCGTCCGAATACGCTATACCGATGGCAACCCCTATATAATATTTATAAGTACAATATTAAAAAGGAAAAACCTGGCCAACCTGCTGAAGGCGTTCGACATGGTAAAGGAGGAGTGGGAAGAGCTGAAACTGGTGGTGGTGGGCAACAAAGTGTGGTGGCAGGACGAACTGGCCGATGCCTACAACAACATGCGTCACCAATCCGATGTCATTATGCCTGGACACGTAGATCCCTCAGAGCTTGCTGCACTGCTTTCGGCTGCCGAAATAATGGTCTATCCATCATACTTTGAAGGATTTGGAATACCCATACTAGAGGCAATGTATGCTGAAACAGCTGTCATTGCATCCCAAACGACCTCAATGCCAGAAGTAGGAGGCGATGCCGCAATGTATATCGACCCACACCGTCCAGAAGATATTGCACATGCTATCAATATATTGAGGAACGAAGACATACGGCAACAAATGATTGAGAAAGGCCGGAGTCAAAGGATGTTATTCAGCTGGGATAGAACAGCCAACCTATTGTGGGATAGTATGATGAAAGCAGCTGAACAATGAAAAACTACTGGAGGACTATCATAGGATTCTTCTTATTACACATAAGCACCCCAACCATGTCACAAGAGGCTGATAACATGGTTTATAATCCTTCATTTGAAAAGTATAGAAATTGTCCTCAACGAATCGATGCCGTGGGAGTGATGCAGGAGGTCGACGCCTGGTGGCAACCCACCGCAGGTAGCAGTGACTATTTCAACGCCTGTGGAGCACGCGATTGCTCTGTACCTCGAAACAAACTGGGTTCTCAAGATGCCCGCACTGGAAACGGCTATTGTGGCATTTATTGCTCACAGGAGAACTACCGAGAATACATCCAAACCCAACTGAAGAATCCTCTTGTTACAGGGAAACGTTATAAAATTAGTTTCTGGGTGAGCTTATCGGAAAAGTCACCTCATGCCATATCCACTCTTGGTGCCCTGATAACTCAGGAACGCGTGGAGGACAGCACCAGTGGAATACTGACGAAACGCGAGATTACAGATTTCGGAGAACAAGGTTCGCAATCGGTGGCTGTTTTCTTCGAGCCACAAATGACAAATCCTCGTGAAAGGACCTTAAGCGACACCAAAGAATGGATGGAAGTAAGCGGTGTGTTTGTAGCCGAAGGTGGAGAAAAATTCCTCACTATTGGCAACTTCTTCCCCTTCAATAAATCGAGGGTTGTCCCAATGATGGACGGCAAAACTCCACTAAACGGAGCCTACTATTATATCGACGATGTGAGTGTCACCTGCATTGATCCCGAACCTGCCGTGCCTCTGGCAGAAGACAACATTCCCATGGTCGGAGATATTATCAGGTTGGAAAACATCTATTTTGATGTAGACAAAAGTGAGGTTCTGCAACAATCGTACGCAGAGTTGGTCAAACTGAAGGACATGCTTGAGAAATATCCCGGAATGACCATCGAACTTCGTGGACATACCGACGGGCAAGGAACCATAGAACACAACCAACAGTTGTCTGAAGCGCGAGCAAAAGCTGTTGTAGAGCACCTGGTGAATATGGGCATCGACAAGAGTCGCCTTAGTTGGAAAGGGTTTGGCAAAAGTAATCCTATCGCTGACAATGACAGTGAGGAAGGACGCCGCAAAAATCGACGGGTTGAATACAAAGTACTGAGCTTATAAATCGACAAATCACCACTCTAAAAAATAGAGCGGGATTCCTTCCGGAAATCCCGCTCTATTTTTAAGGGTTTGTAATTGAAACTATTCAATCACACGATAGAAGCTAACGCGACGGTTGAGGGCGAACTTGATGTCACCAAAGGCAACAGTCTTACCCTTGAAGTCAACCTCGATACGATCTTCATCGATACCGTATCTCTTGACGAGGAGGCGCTTGACCTCTTTAGCACGTTTCTCAGAGAGCTTCATGTTATAGTTGTCGTTGCCAGTGTAGTCGGCAAATCCAACGACAAGAATCTTGACATCGGAGTTGTCTTTGAGAACGCGGGCGACAGCCTTAACCTTAGCCTCTTCCTCTTCTGTGACAGTCCACTCGTTAACATCATAAAGAACAGAGAAGGGCATGGCATAGAAGTTGAGCTGGTCAGCTTTGATCTTGTCAATGACAGCCTGCAGGCTATCGGCAGCAGCGCTGTTGCCCTTGCCACCCTGCTCAAGAGCCTTGGCGAGCTGATCCTCGAGTTCGGCGATGCGATTCTCAAGTTTCTTCTCGTTGTTACGGGAGCCAGCAACTTGACGCTCAAGGTTATTGACCTGCGAGTTGAGGGCATTGAAGTTATCCTGAGTGAGCATGGACTTTTGATTCTGGAGAGCCTTGTCCTCATCGGTGAGGCCAAAGTTGTACATCACACCAGTGTGGAAAGTGGCATGCATGTACTGCCAGTCATAGAAATCTTCGAAGAAATCATGGACATCATTGGCGCTGAACTCAGCTTCAGCATAGAAATTCCAGTCCTCGCAGAGCTGTACATTGTAGCCAAGACCACCCGTGAGCACGGGGACAACACGGCCAAGAACTCCGTTGTAACGGGTCTGGGCAAGGTCATCATTATCAATAAGGGCATTGACCAGAGCTCCACCGGCACCTGCGAAAAGATACCAGCTGTGGTGACATTCGGGATCATAGCCCGAAATGGCATTGTTGATGGAGAACAGAATGTCGGCCGTGAACGAAGTGTAACGGGCCATCTTCATTCCATCATTGTCCGGACGACCTTTCCAGAGGGTGGGGGCAGACAAGCGGAGACGTAAATCCCACACATGGTTCAGTTTTTTCTGGCCGAAGAGATCAACACCGACATTGATGGCTCTACGCCAGACATCGCGGGTGTTGGGAGCATTGTTGTCCCAACTGTGCTGACCCATTTCCCAAGTTGCAGCAAGGCCACCACCGAGCGACCAGTTGCTCCAAAAGCCGTAGCTAGGATACTCGGCCTTTTCTTGTGCGAAGGCACTCGTGGAAGTCAACAGAAGCGACATCACGACGCCCACTTTGATTAATTTTTTCATCATATACAATGTAATTTAAGTTTATATTCCGTTTACTAACTGATAATCATTCCATACTAAACGATGTGCAAAAATACGTATTTTTTTTAATATAAAGAAAATATTTTTTTTATTTTTTCGTTAATCACAAGAAAATATTGAAGTTACGAGATAAAAAAAAATCATCAAAACAACTTTTTAAGGCCTAAAAAATAGAATATTACACCCAATAAATGTCTAAAAAATGGAACATTTGAACGTAAAAACAGGCCATTTGTCCAGCAAATTCGGCCAAGAGGCTATCAATCAAATCCTCCCCGAGGTAAAAAAAGCCAAAGAGCATCTGCTGAAAGGTGATGCCGCGGGCAATGACTTCCTTGGATGGGTCAACCTTCCGGAACAATTCGACCACGAGGAATTCGACCGTCTGAAAGTGGAAGCAAAACGCCTCAGCGCAAAGAGCAGGGTGTTTGTGGTCATCGGCATCGGCGGCTCATATCTCGGAGCCCGCATGGTAATAGAAGCCCTCCAGTCGGAATTTGCCTCTATGGTTCGTGGCGAGAAGCCTTATATCATCTATGCCGGTCACACGCTTGGCGAGGACTATTATAGCCAACTGCTGACGGTTCTGGATCGCGAAGACTATAGCGTCGCCGTCATCTCCAAATCAGGCACCACGACAGAGCCCGCCGTGGCATTCCGCATTGTCAAAGCCCACCTGGAAAATAAGTACGGAAAAGCAGAAGCACGTGAACGCATCGTAGCCATTACGGACGCACGCAAGGGAGCTCTGCATGAAATCGCAGTACAGGAAGGATACCCAATGTATGTCATTCCCGACAACGTAGGAGGCCGATTCTCAGTACTGACACCTGTCGGACTATTGCCCATCGCCATGGCTGGCTATGACATCGACAGCCTGATGCAGGGTGCCCGCGACATGCGCAAGATCTGCATCGAGAAAGACACCCTCGAAGAAAATCCCGCAATGTTGTACGCTGCAGTACGCAACATCCTCTACCGCAGCGGTATAAAGGTAGAGATGCTGGTGAGCAGCCTTCCCAACCTACGCTACTTGGCCGAATGGTGGAAGCAACTCTACGGTGAGAGCGAGGGGAAGGAACACAAAGGACTTCTGCCTCACAGCCTAAACATCACCACCGACCTGCATTCTATGGGACAATATGTGCAGGATGGCGAACGTTTGATGATGGAAACAATGTTACATGTAAAACAGCCCGCCACACGAGTACCCGTACCCACCGACGAACGCAACCTGGATGGGATTAATTACCTGACCAGCAAGACCCTTACCGAGATCAACGACTGCGCCATGCAGGGAACCATCGAGGCTCACGTCGCAGGCGGAGTCCCTGTTGTGGAACTTGAAGTGGAACGCATCAATGAATACACGCTCGGACAATTGATCTATTTCTTCGAGTTCGCCTGTGGAATCAGTGGCTACACCCTTGGGGTCAACCCCTTCGACCAGCCCGGGGTAGAGGCATACAAAAAGAACATGTTCCGTCTACTTGGGAAGCCCGGTTTCTAAACGGAAATGTCATAAAAACCGGCTTCTGCACAACAGAAGCCGGTTTTATTTTTGTACTTAGAACGGCAGATCTCCGAGAGGCTCGGTGTCGCTGTTGATGATATCCATCAAAGGATTGTTTGCCTGCTGAGGCTCATCGCCACGCTGGCGGTTAGAGAGAAGCAGCAGGTTGTCGGCCACGACCTCGGTCACATGGCGCTTGTTGCCTTCCTTGTCTTCCCAGGTGCGACTTTGCAGACGGCCTTCCACATATATCTGGGCACCTTTGTGCAATATACGCTCGGCAATGTCGGCAAGCCCGCGCCAGCACACCACATTGTGCCATTCAGTGATTTCAACTCTCTCGTTATCGCGATTGCGTCGGTATTCTGTTGTAGCGAGGGGGAAAGAAGCCTTTTTGACAGGCGCCGAGCCCTCTGAGGGGAAAGTGACTACATCCGGATTTCTTCCTACATTTCCTACCAGGATAACTTTGTTTACTCCAATCATGCTTTTCTAGTTATTTTGTACCAGTTTATTTACCTAAAATGAGACTGCGAAAATACCACTTTTTTTCGATATTGGGAAATAAAGATATTCACAATGATTGCAAATACCTATCAATCAATCTTGACACTGGGATTTTTTTTATCTCATCCATGGCAATAACACGTGTTTTCTGAGGGAAAACAGGTGGTCTGTCGGGCAGTTCTGCATACAAAAAACGGGCGTGAATAGTACGGTGGGTGAGTTGATGGCGGAGAGGATCGGAGGAATGAAAATTGGAGATTGGAATATGAAAATTCTCTACAATATATCGAGAAACTTCTGTCTGCAATTGATCTTCGGACAGTTCTTTTTCCGTCTCAAGCAATGGAAACTGATAGAGACCACGCCAGATATCCTTCCCGTCACGCTGTTCTATCACTGTATATTCCATATCGTTTTCCATCCATCGAAGGTCGAAATAATAAAACCATCGATCTTTCGGTTTGACTTTAGGGGCTTTGACCGGAAGCAATGCAACACGTCCGGTACGCAACGCCACACAGTCGGCGGCAAATGGGCAGTCCGAACAATCGGGTTGCGGCTTGCATTGCAAGGAGCCGAAATCCATCAAGGCCGCATTGAAACGGTCAGGTCTTCGTCGGTCTATTCTCTTCAGCAGCAATGCCTCGAACTCCTTATAGGCCGTATCGGTAGCGATGGGGGTATCAATGCCGTCTAGACGACTGATGAAACGGTAGACATTACCGTCGATGACAGGAGTCGGCAATCGGAAAGCAAACGATGCTATGGCGGCAGCCGTATAGCGCCCCACCCCTTTGAGTTTCAAAATACCTTCATACGTCGACGGGAAGACTCCACCACACTCATTCATTATATATATAGCGGCTGCATGAAGATTTCGCGCACGCGAATAGTATCCCAGGCCCTGCCAAAGTCGCAGCACCTGTTCTTCAGAGGCGGCTGCAAGATCGGCCACTGTAGGGAATGCCTCGATAAGACGGTAGTAGTAGTCCCTTCCCTGCTCTATCCTCGTCTGTTGGAGGATTATCTCGGACAACCAGATACGATATGGGTCGTCAATACCGCGCCACGGAAGGGTCCTCCCAAAGTCGTCATACCATGCATATATTTTTTGCAAAAAAGCCATTTCTACAACCGGTTTTATAGCCAGAATAACTCCTAAGTAATTGAAAAAATAATGTTAAATTATATTTTAACTAAAAATGTATAACATTATTTATCAATATATTATATTTAATAAAATGTTAAAAAAAATTAAAATCAATATTTCACGTCCTCAAACGTTTTGCCATATCGGAAAAAGGTGGTACTTTTGCACCCGTTTTCGCTCAAAAGTTTGCGAAAGAGATAACGTAAAAAAACAATAAAAATTATACTACAATGTCAAAGAAATGTGAAATTACCGGAAAGAAAGTGATTGTGGGAAACAATGTGTCGCATTCCCGTATCCACACCAAACGTACCTTCAGCCCCAACCTGCAGACCAAGAAGTTCTACATCCCCGAAGAGGACATGTGGATTACCCTGAAAGTCTCTGCCAAAGGTATGCGCATCATCAATAAGAAAGGCATCATTGCCGCCCTCAATGACGCTGCCGCCCAGGGACACCTGATGTTCTAAGAAGACAAACAGTCTTAAATAAATCAATTATTAACCCTTAACAAAGAAAGAGGTATTAACAATGATCGTAGTTCCTATTAAAGAAGGTGACAACCTCGAAAGAGCACTCAAGAAACTGAAACGCAAATTCGAGAAAACCGGCGTGGTGAAAGAGCTGCGCGACCGCCAGAAGTTCACCAAGCCCAGTGTCATCAACCGCGAGAAGAGACTGAAGGCCATCTACGTCCAGCACCTGCGTCAAGCCGAGCTCGACAAGTAAGCCGACATCTCCTACGCGTTTGGAAACAACGCATTGGAAAGGAAAAGCCCCGAGAATTTCTCGAGGCTTTCTTTTTCATCTCTTCACCACTCGGTAGATGCCGGCACCCTGCGAGTGCTTCACCCGTAACAGGTAAGTGCCCTCTGTCAATCTGCCAAGATCCACGGCCTGCCCCGCAGCGAAGCTCACCACAAGTCGACCGTCAACATCATAGACATCCACCTCCATCACCCCCTCTGCCTGTATGTGTACCACTCCAGACGTAGGATTGGGGAATACAGCCATATCACCGTCGTTCGGATTTCCAATTCCCACCGGAGACTCCCCCTGTATCGTCAGCAGCAAGACCTTTACGCTGTCGCACCCTTCAACAGTCTGGTAAGTCTGATTGTATATGCCACTATCAGCATAAGTGAAACCTTCCCATTCGACGGCCTCTGTGGTGTCTATCGCCACAGTGTCATAGGAGGAATACCCGAGAACGAGCGTCAGCATCACCACACTGTCACAGCCTTGAATGCTGAGAAGCGAAGTCTCAACGCTATCCACCGACTCAGTATAGGTCACACCGTTCACCCAAAGGAAGCTGTCGCAAGCCACTACTTGCTGGTGTGAACGATAGACCACTGCGTCGAAGTAGGCAGTGAATACCGTGTCCCTGTTCACGGTTACCAGTCGAGGATTCTCGGTTACACCGTCATTCCAATGACTGAAGACATGGCAGGGAGTAGCCAGGGCGGCAATTTCGACAACCGATCCCTCGGGATACACACCTTCGCCGCTCACACTGCCAGCTGCACTATCGGCCAGCTGCACGGAAAGTTGATGGGTCACCTCTGGAGTATGGAAAATGCCCCGGATGAGGAAGGTACGTTTCGTCGACGAGGGCGACCACGAGGTACCGTTGGTGTTGGTATAGGCCGCCAGCGAGTGTCCACAGTAGGTGCCTGCACAGGCAGGATAGGTGATGTCGTCATTGTAGAACACTATCCAGAGCGGCAGCGAGGCATTGACAGACAACGCGCTGTCGAGTGCCAACGTGTGCCAGCCTTCTTCCACTGCCACATAAGCCTTCGAGTCGACGAGAGTGGCCGACGAAGGTGTACTCCCATGGTAGACAAACAATGTGTAGGTACCCTCTTTCAAATAGGCCTGCACAGCAGTAAGTTGCGTGTGTCCCGCCAGCAAAGCGGGTTCCAGCTTCATGCCCCAATAGAAAGGCCGTGCGGTGCTGTAGCCCCAAGAGGTGACATAAAAGCCGTTGTCATAGCCTAACGTGTCTCCACACACCGAATCATAGATAGCCGTGATGGTCCTGTCGCCACTCATAATGAGGTTACGGGAATTATAACACATGCCGTCGCTCCACCGTGCGAAGCGGTAGCCTGTGGCAGCCAGGGCTGTCAGTTCCACAGTGTCTCCGTAGGCATGGCTGCCACCGCCGGTGACGCTGCCATGCAGCGGAATGTCGGGCATGGCCGTAAGGGTATAGGTCCCTGCCGTGACTGTATCGGGCCGAATGCCGATAATCATCCTATTATCCATGTTGTAATGACTAGTGGCGTTGCCTCCTTCACCACCTGGGGCGGGATTCAGCGCCCCTGTCTGGTAGTAGCCGTCGCAGTAGCCGCCCCACCCCCAGTTGATATGGTACATGCCGGCATTGTTGCCGCCGTCGCAGATAAAGGCATGTCCTCCCGTGGTGTCATGACCGGAAAAGATAACCGGCCGGCCGGATACAAGTTCCTCCTCCAGGAGAGCCGTCCACACCGAGTCACCCACCACATCGCGACGGACACTATGAAGAGCCTTGTCATATTTGAAGTAGGTACGCAAAGCACGTTCGCCGGTGATGCTATTCAGGTTGTTGCTCGAGGTGGTGGTGGCGCTCGACGACGAGTAGCCGTAGTCCATCTTCACCGACACGCCGACATGGTAGATCAACTGCGCCACGGCATTGATATTCACCGTCGGCGATACCGAGGTAAGGTTATTCGACATGTGTGCCCAGTCGTATGTCGTGGCTCCGAAGTTGGCACTCATCGTACCGCAGCTCGCGGTGGAGTAGCTGTAGCTGCCCACGCCCTGGGCGGGGTGGTTCCAGTATTTCATCACCTGTGCCAAGGCAATAGCCACGCAGCCGGAAATGGTTTTGCGGTTCTGCGAGTCGGTGGGACACATCGTGTTGTAGGGCGACCCCTGCTTCCAGGTGGTTGTCAGCAAAGGCGCTACCACCACCGTATAGAGCGGCCCCTGACCGTCCGACTTGAGCAGCGCATCCCATTCGGCTAGCACCAGCGTCGAGGCCCGTTCGCCTCGTGAGCGTAGCAACGCTATCTCCTCGGCATAACCCTGCATCCACGAGGCCACATGCTCAGGCAGCGTGTCGGCGAAACGGTCGACAAGAGAGTAACCCAGGATAGGTCTCACGCAGTCATCTCCGGCGACAAGCACAAATCCACCGTCGTCCGCGGAAAAAAGATACATCTCACTCCACCCATAATCCACCAAATGCAGCTGTGCCTTGACACCTTGCCGCTCCATGAAGTTCTGTGCCACCGCGGCCGCCGTCTCCGGCGTCACCTTCTCGGCCCGCAAACCACCCGTAAGCATCAACCCTGCAACAAGAAATAATACAAATTTCTTCATATTTTTTTTATTATCCTAGGACTTCCTAGGATATCCTAGACTTTCCTAGAAAAATCTAATGGCTTTTTTCTCTATAAATCGGGGGCACCGAAAAGGATGCCCCCGAAAGAATCATTTCGCTGAAAATCTCACTTACTTCTCGGTAATACGTTCCAGCCATTTCAGCATACCGAACATGATGCCGGCTGCTATGACACATATCACCAGGAACACCAGCCAACACATCCACAGCTTGGGCAAGCCATTGTACAGCACCGGTCCCAAGAGGATAAGGAGATTACCGATGGCAGTGGCACTCAACCAGAGACCCTGGCAGATACCCTGGATATGCTTGGGCGCGATCTTGGACACGAAACTCAGACCCAGCGGGCTGATGAAGAGTTCGGCCACTGTAAGGAAGAAGTATGTGACAATCAGTGCCCACGGTCCGACTTTAATGTCAATAGGCACACTGCCGTTATAGGCCTCCGGCGAGCTGAATCCCAGCGTGCCACAGAGAGCAACGAGGAAGAGATAGGCACATGCCGCGATACCCATACCATAGGCAATTTTCTTAGGTGTAGAGAACTCCTTGCCTCTCCTTGCCATTCGGGCAAAAAGCCACATAATAATGGGAGTCAGGATAATGACAAAGAAAGGATTGATACACTGCATAATCTCAGGTGGAATGGAGTCGTTCTGGACAAAGTCGCGGGCAAAGAAAGCCAACGATTCACCATTCTGATGGAACGAGAACCAGAAGAAGACACAAACACCAAGCACAGCATAGAGAGCCGTCATACGCTGTTTGACATCCTTCGCCATGGCAGCCTTCTCTTCGGCGGTATAAGTGACAACCTTCTCTTCCGAGGCATTGGCAACCTTCTTCACGGGATTGGGCATGCCCTTCTTGGTGCGAAGGAAAATCAAAAGAGAAATCAGCATAGCGACAACGGAGGCGATGAAAGCAAAGTGGACACCGGTATTAAAGACGGTGACGTAACTGTCACAGAAAGTATTCAAATCAACACCCTGTGTGGCAATTTCGGGCTGCTTGGAAACAAGGTCGGTGAGGTTGTTCATGGCATCCGAACTCATGGCGGTGCCGTTGGCGACATAATCGTGGCAGAGGTTGGGAAGGTCTGCATTGTAGACCATGTTGTGAGCATTAAGCCACCAGTTGCGGATGATAGGGGCAATGAAAGGGGCGACAACACCACCCACGTTGATGAAAACATAGAAAATCTGGAAACCCGTATCGCGTTTTTCTTTGGCTTTGGCCAGAGCTTCGGGACCCTTCTTGGCCTCTTCGGCCTCAAAGTCGTCATACATCTGACCCACGATAGCCTGCAGGTTACCCTTGAAGAGACCATTACCGCAAGCAATCAGCAGCAGGGCGACAATGGTGAGTACCATCACCCACGAGAAGCCACCGTGGCCACTGAAGACGGGGATGGAGAGCAGGCAGTAACCCAAAGCCATGATAATGATACCCCAAATGATGGTCTTCTTGTAGTTCTGCGTGCGGTCTGCAATGATACCACCCGGCAGACTGAGCACATAAATCAAGAAATAGAAAATGGCAAAGAGGATACCTGCAACCTGATCCGGCACGCCAAACTTCGAACAGATGAAGAGCGTCAGCACAGCATTCATGATGTAGTAGCCAAAGCGCTCACCCATATTGCTCAAGGCGGCAGGGATGAGACCCTTCGGGTGCTCTCGCAAAGCTTTCTTCACATAGAAGAAAATAAATGGAGTGACAACAATCAGTCCCGCTACCAGCATAAATAGCGGCGTGTTGGCATTCCACAAGTTTTTAATAAGCTCCATAGTTGTAATTTTTTGGTTTATAATTTATTGAATTAATTTCAGCCTATTTTTTACAAAATTAACAATATGCAAAATTACAAAAAAAAGTTAAACCATGCAAGGGGTAACACTTTTTTTTCGTATATTTGCAACGGAAAATTGAAAATTGGAAATTGATAATTGGAATTATAGAACAGGCGGTTAAGGTACTTTCCCGGGGGGGGACCCTCCTCTACCCCACCGACACCATCTGGGGCATCGGTTGCGACGCCCGCAACGCCGACGCCGTCGAACGTCTCTACACCCTCAAGGAGCGCGACCACGGCAAAAGCATGATTGTATTGGTTGAGGCCAATCCGATTACTCTGAATATTCTGAACACTCCGATTACCTTGAACAACCGCCCCACCACCTATATCCTGCCCCGGGCGTTATGGCACGACGAAATGCACCTCTCCGTGGCCGACAACATCCCTGCCGCCGACGGCACACTGGGCATCCGCATACCCAACCACACTTTCTGCCAAGAAGTGTTGCGTCGTCTGGGAGCCCCACTGGTCAGCACTTCGGCCAACCTCTCGGGACACCCGTCGCCGAAAAACTACAATGAAATAGAAGAAGAGATGAAGCGTCGCATCGACTATTGCGTCCCTCCGCTGCCCGAACTGCTCTCCGGCGAAACCCACGGCAGCCGCATCATGAAAATCAACCCCGACGGCTCAACGACAGTCATACGTCCGTAGCCAAGGAAGCGACAACATCGGGAAGCCGTGTTTCCAAATCCATGACATGACAACTATTGCCCGACAGGGCGTCGACCATGCTGCCGAAACCCTGTATGCCGGTGCCGCGCATCTTCAATACGGCCTCTTTGCGTGTCCAGAGCTGTAGAAAAGACATCGTGGGGTCGGCAGAAGCCTGCACCGCTGCCAGTTCGTTCGACGTGCAGACACGCTCCTTCAAACCGTCACCAATCTTTCGTCGGCACTCCACATCGATGCCCACCCTACCCTCGGGACTCACCACCACAGCCACAGCTGTGCGGCAGTGGCTGATACTCACCGAGAGCTCAGGATGGTCTGGCAGGAAAGGAGCACCCTTGTCGTCATGTTCCAGCCGGGGCTGTTCCCCGTCCAGCAGACGACACAGAATATCGTATGCCAGCGCTCGCTCACGCTCGCGCTGTCTACCCTCTCCCTCAGGAAGAGGCTCTATAAGCCAACGAGTGTAGGTCACGCTTAGGCTTTCCCAAGAATGTCGTAAGGCACAGTGCCGTCGGGCGACGGCTCGGTGATGGGGCCGAACTGCTGCTCGTACTTCTTCAGGTTGTCGTTCAAGGCCGCCAGCAGACGTTTGGCATGGCTGGGGCTCATAATGATGCGCTCGCGCACCGTGGCGCCCTCGATGCCGGGAAGCATCTGCGCGAAGTCGAGAACTATCTCGGCGGGCGTGTGACTGACGACGACGAGATTGGCATAGGTGCCCTTGGCCACGTCAGGATGGATGTTGAGTTTGAGGTTGTTTTGCTCTTTCTGGTTTGCCATGATTGTAAAATATTTTCGTTAGTAACGTGATTCCCCCTACAATTATTGTGCCAACGGGAAAGAACAGCGTCCGGCTCCAGCGTACCTATATAGACCGTTCCACTCGCATTGCCTTTAAAATCAGCGGCAAAGCCATAGACATGCACCTCCATGCCCTGCCACTCTTCGGGTAGCGTAAGCGTCACCTCGCCATTCCGGCGCCATGTCGTGTCGCCCAACCTCCCCTCCCCTGCCCCGGGACAGTAGGCGTAGACATACACCGCGTCGTCGCCCGATGCGCGCTCCTCCACGGCACATGGCGCAAAGGGGAAAGTGACGACTCCCCCCTCTCCCACAACAGGTTCCTCGAACTGCGGTGCCGCCAGCGTCCCCTCGCTGACTATCAGCCGCGCCCAGTCCACCGTCATCCGTTCCTCTCCCTCAAGGGCGAAACAATCCCTGTTGCGCTTGACGAAGAGGTTGCACTCCGTCATGTGCAGCTCCATCGAGCTACGGTGCAGCCCTTCACGGAGCGCTTTCTTCATTGTCCCCGCGAGGCACACCATCTGCTTGAAGAGCGTCCTGTTGGCCTGCTGACGGGGCGTGCGGGGGTTGTACACCTGCCGCGGACGCGCCCGCAGACACCAACGGCCACGCCACATGTAGCCTATCACCGTGCCCACCGTGCCACGGTAACCATCATTGATTCCAAAACGTTGCTTTGCCATAACTGTTTATTTGATTAAGAATTCCTTTTTCCGGGTCGGCGAGTCATGCGAGAAGCCACACCCACCTATATAATATAAGGGCTGAAGGTGTTACCCGTCGTTAAAAAAAGTTAATTCTTCATCCTGACGGCATACGAAGCGCCTGTCATCTCCTACGATGGTAGGAGATGATAAGGGGTTGATAGGTGGAAAACAAGGGGTTAGTGGGAAGAGGTAAAGCCCGCGAGGTTGACTTTCATGAGGGCCGCCTTGCATGAGATGAAAGCCATCTCGAAGGTTTCGTTGGAGAGGAAGAAATGCCTGCCGTCGAGCGAGGCGATCCCTTCGGCCTGGGTGCCCAGGGTGGTGTCGAGCAGCAGACGCCGGCCGCCATTCCTGCCTTTGCCGTCGAAGTCGTTCATCACGTAGACAAAGGGCTGCAACACGAGGGTGTAGCCAAGCAGCACCAGCTGGTGACCGTCAGGGTGATAGGTAGCGGCGGTGACAAGGCCTTGGGTGTCGAGCGAGAAGGCGCGACGGGCTTTATAGTTCCCCGGCCGTTTGGGGAGCACATAGCAGGTGGAACCCTGCGAGATCCACTGCTTGGTGAAGAGGTAGAGGCTGTCGCCGACGGCAGCGAAGGCCTCACAGTCAAAGTTGCGTGCCAGTGTGCCGCTGGCACGGTCGGGGTAGGAGAAAGAGATGGTGTCGAAACGGTAGCGGCCGCGGCGGAAGTCGCTCTTGGCGAGGCGCAGGATGCGCAGATCTTTCCGCACGCCGCGGTTGTCGCCGAAGTCGCCGAAGTAGAGGTAGCGCTCGTCCTGCGTCACCTCCTCGAGGTCGTAGACCTTGACACCGAGGTCGACCGAGGAGAGCACCTTGCCGCTTAAGGTGTCGAGGGCATAGAGGCGCAGCTGGCCGTGGTCGCTGCAGGTGTAGAGGGTGCCGTCGAGGAAGAAGAGCGTAGAGGTACCCTCCGCTTCCTTGGCGAGGAAGCCTACACGCTGGGTACGAGGATTGCCCGAAGAGATCTGCTGCGCCGCCAATGGCATCACGGAAAACCATAACGGCAGGAGAACAAGAAGATATTTTTTCATACTCTTTTCAAAAGAGAAGAGCCCTTTTTACAAGGGCTCTTCATAGAGTTATTCCTTGAAACAGTGATTATTGTTTCTTGGCAAGCATATTGTCGAGCAGGTCGGGTTTAAGGACCAGCACGATTTCGGCAATACCCAAAAGAAGATAGATCCAGGCGCTGGCCGCCGGATTGGCACTAATAGAGACAGAACCCAAAATGCCACCATCTACCGACGGGCTCCAGATGAGAATCCACACAAAGGGGATGAGCATAAGCCAAGGGGCAATGTTCATGTACTTGTCCGTATAGGCACAGAAAGCTACACCAAGAGAAATGACAATGATTGCCAAAGCCAAAGCAACATTTGCACCATCTTCGAAAAGATCGAACAGTTTACCTGTTTCATAGAATCCCATTGCACCAACGGAGACAAGAGGGATAATCATTGTCAGCAGGAGAGCCACCAGGGGAATACCCGCAAGGATGTACTTTTTTTCCATAATTGTTGTTATTAAGTTTGCTTCTTTTCGTTAAAAAAACAATCACAAGAAATAGCGATTATTGCTTCTTGGCAAGCATATTGTCAAGCAGGTCGGGTTTGAGAACCAGCACGATCTCGCAGATGGCGAGGATGAGATAGAGCCATGCGCCGATGCCGATGGAGAAACCCGGGTTCCAAATGAGGAGCCACAAGAAGGGGAGGAGCAGTGCATATGGGGCATACTGCATGTACTTATCGACGTAAGCACAATAGGCCACTCCCAACGACACAATGATGAAGACCAAGGCCAGAACGGCGTTGCCATCACTCTCAAAGAATTTGAACAAGGCAGCGCCAAAACCAAACAAACTTACCAATGGGAGAATCATGGTAAGCAGCAGGGCTACCACCGGAATACCTGCAAGGATGTACTTTTTTTCCATAATTGTTGTTTTTAAGGTTAATATTAAATTTTGTTGTTTTATTTGAGTGCAAATGTAATAATAAAATCCCAATTATTAAAATTTTTTAACATTTTTTTTGCGATAAAAAATATAAAATTCTGATTTTCAACTATTGAATAGATTACAAAAAAACACGCCTTCCCAAGGGAAAGCGTGGTTTTTCGTAGTGTTAACGCTGTTCAGCGAAGATTTTTCGCCAGTTGCGTGCAGATCAATTCTGTTTGGCAGAGGCCATGGCGGCGGCATTGCCGACGATAAGGTCCTGATATTCGCGCAGACCGGTACCAGCGGGGATGAGGTGACCGACAATGACGTTCTCCTTCATGCCGATGAGGGTATCGCGTTTGGCGTTGATGGCGGCCTCGGTGAGTACCTTGGTGGTCTCTTGGAAGGAGGCGGCAGAGATGAAGGACTTGGTCTGCAGAGAGGCGCGGGTGATACCCTGCAGCACCTGCTTGCAGGTGGCCGGGCGTGCATCGCGCACAGTGACGAGCTTCTTGTCCTGACGGCGCAGGGCGCTGTTCACATCGCGCAGTTCGCGCGCCGTGACAATCTGTCCCACGGAGAGGGTGTCGCTGTCGCCGGCGTCCTCGACGACCTTCATGCCGAAGATATTGTCGTTGACATCGTTGAAGTCGAGTTTGTTGACGAGGTCGCCTTCGAGGAAGCGGGTGTCGCCCGGGTCTTCGATTTCGACCTTGCGCATCATTTGACGAACGATGACCTCGAAGTGCTTGTCGTTGATCTTCACGCCCTGCAGACGGTAGACCTCCTGCACCTCGTTGACGATGTATTCCTGCACTTTCATGGGTCCCTTGATGGCGAGGATGTCGCTGGGGGTGATGGCACCGTCGGAAAGCGGGGTGCCGGCCTTGACATAGTCGCTGTCCTGAGCCAGGATCTGCTTCGAAGTGGGGATGAGGTAGGAGCGCTGCTCGCCGGTCTTGGAGGTGATGGTCACCTCGCGGTTGCCGCGTTTGAGTTTCTTGGCGATGGAGACGATGCCGTCGACCTCAGCCACAATAGCGGGATCTGAGGGGTTGCGGGCCTCGAAGAGCTCGGTGACGCGGGGCAGACCGCCCGTGATGTCGCCAGCCTTGCCGAAGGAGCGCGGTATCTTGACCATAATGTCGCCGGCACGGAGTTCCTGACCCTGCTCGACGCCGATGTGGGCACCCACAGGAAGGTCATAGACCTTAAGGATGTTGCCCTCGGAGTCGATAATGTTGAGGGTGGGGTTCTTGGTGCGCTGACGGCTCTCTATGACCACCTTGTCCTGCAGGCCCGTCTGGGCGTCGCTTTCAACACGGTAGGTGACGTTCTCGATGACATTCTCGAAGGAGACCTTACCAGCCACATCGGAGATGATGACGGCATTGTAAGGATCCCATTCGGCGATGAGGTCGCCCTTGGCGAGCATGTCGCCGGAGTTCTTGTAGAGTTTGGCACCATAGGGCAGGAGCGACGAGAAGAGTGTGATGTCGGTGTTGACATCGACGATGCGCATCTCGGCGGAACGGCCCATGACGATATGGTAGCTGCTGCCTTCGCTGTCGGTGTAGGGGATGGAGCGGAGCTCGTCGATGATGAGACGGCCCTCGTATTTGGCCTGGAGGCTGGAGGCGGTACCGATGTTGCCACCGGCCACACCGCCGACGTGGAAGGTACGGAGGGTGAGCTGCGTACCGGGCTCGCCGATGGCCTGTGCGGCGATGACGCCGACGGCCTCGCCCTTCTGAACCATCTTGCCAGTGGCCAGGTTGCGGCCATAGCACTTGGCGCAGACACCATGCTTGGACTCGCAGGTGAGGACGGAACGGATCTCGACCTCTTCGATGGGCGATTCCTCGATCTTCTGGCAGATCTCTTCGGTGAGCTCTTCGCCGGCACGGGCGATAAGTTCACCCGTCTGGGGATGATAGATGTCGTGGACAGAGGTACGGCCAAGAATACGCTCGCCGAGGCTCTGGACGATATCTTCACCCTTCTTGAGGGCGGTGGTGGGCAGGCCACGGAGGGTGCCGCAGTCTTCCTCGTTGATAATCACATCGTGAGCCACATCGACCAGACGACGGGTGAGGTAACCGGCATCAGCCGTCTTCAGAGCGGTATCGGCCAGACCCTTACGGGCACCGTGAGTGGAGATGAAGTACTCGAGCACCGAGAGGCCTTCCTTGAAGTTGGAGATAATGGGGTTCTCGATAATCTCGTTACCGGAGGAACCAGCCTTCTGGGGCTTGGCCATCAGGCCTCGCATGCCGGAGAGCTGACGAATCTGTTCCTTACTACCACGGGCACCGGAGTCGTACATCATGTAGATGGGGTTGAATCCCTGGTTGTCAGCTTTGAGCTGCTTCATCAGGGTCTCGGTGAGCTGGTTGTTGGTGTTGGTCCAAATATCGATAACGTGGTTGTAGCGTTCGTTGTTGGTGATAAGACCCATGGCATACTGTGCCATCACCTCTTCGACCTCCTCGTTGGCCTTTTCGATGAGTTGCTCTTTCTCGGTGGGGATGATAACATCGCCGAGGTTGAAGGAGAGACCGCCACGGAAAGCCTGGCGATAACCCATGTTCTTGATGTCGTCGAGGAAGATGGCGGTGACAGCGTTGCCACACTGGGTGAAGATGTCGCCGATGATGTCGCGGAGCGATTTCTTGCCCATCACCTGGTTGATGAATCCGTACTCGGAGGGAACCACCTGGTTGAAGATGACACGTCCGACGGTGGTGCGGATGCGGTTGGTCTTGATGTAGTGACCCTTGGCATCGACGATAGGATTGCCATCGCGGTCGCGTTTTATCTCGAACTCGGTGCGGCTGTGAAGGGCCGTCTCGGAAGGTGTGGTGCAGTCGATATCGGTGAGCACCTTGCCATTTTTATCCTTGATGACCTCCATGAAGGTGCGGTCAGTCTTGACATAGGAGTACTCGTCGAAACGATGGTCCTCGTCGAGCTGCACAGAGATGCAGGCGTTGAGGTCGACACGTTTTTCGTTATAGGCGATGATGACCTCTTCGGCGGAGTAGAAACGCTGGCCTTCACCCTTGACAACTTCCGTCTCCGTGGTATGACGCGGTTTGGTCATATAGTAGAGACCCAGCACCATGTCCTGAGAAGGCACAGTGATTGGAGCACCATTGGCGGGGTTGAGAATGTTGTGGGTAGAGAGCATGAGGATTTGGGCCTCGAGGATGGCGGCATTGCCCATGGGCACGTGGACAGCCATCTGGTCACCGTCGAAGTCGGCGTTGAATCCGGTACACACCAGAGGGTGCAGACGGATGGCCTTGCCTTCAACAAGACGGGGCTGGAAAGCCTGGATACCCAAGCGGTGCAGCGTAGGAGCACGGTTAAGCAGGATGGGGTGTCCCTTGAGAATATTCTCCAGGATTTCCCACACCACGGGCTCCTTGCGGTCGACGATACGCTTGGCGCTCTTGACCGTCTTCACCAGGCCACGCTCAAGGAGTTTACGGATGACATAGGGTTTGAAGAGCTCGGCAGCCATATCCTTGGGCAGACCGCACTCGTGCATCCTCAACTCAGGACCAACCACGATGACCGAACGGCCAGAGTAGTCGACACGCTTACCGAGCAGGTTCTGACGGAAGCGACCCTGTTTGCCTTTGAGGGCATCCGAGAGCGATTTGAGGGCACGATTGCTTTCAGACTTCACGCTCGACACCTTGCGGCTGTTGTCGAACAGCGAATCCACCGATTCCTGAAGCATACGCTTCTCGTTGCGCATGATCACCTCGGGGGCTTTGATCTCGACGAGGCGTTTCAGGCGGTTGTTGCGGATGATGACGCGACGGTAGAGCTCGTTGATGTCGGAGGTGGCGAAACGGCCGCCATCCAGCGGCACGAGGGGACGCAGGTCGGGAGGGATGACGGGAATGATGTCCATAATCATCCACTCGGGACGGTTGTCCATGCCGCGGGCCTGCATGGCACGCTGCGATTCACGGAACGACTCAATGACGTTAAGACGCTTGAGGGCTTCCTGCTTGCGGGCCACGGCGGTCTCGCGCGAGGCCTTGGCGCGCAGGTCATAGGACAGTTTGTCGAGGTCGAGCTCGCAGAGGAGCTTGTAGAGGGCCTCGGCACCCATGCCGGCAATGAACTTGTCGGGATCGCTGTCGGGCAGCTGTTCGTTGCCTTCGGGCAGGGTGTCCTTGATATTGTAGTATTCTTCCTCAGTGAGCAGATCCAGTTTCTGGACGGGCATTTCGTTGAGGATGGCTTTGCCAGGCTGGAGAACGATGTATTTCTCGTAGTAGATGACCTGGTCGAGTTTCTTTGACGGGATGTTGAGGAGGGTGCCGATTTTGTTGGGCAGGGTGCGGAAGAACCAGATGTGCGCGATGGGGACCACCAGTTCGATGTGGCCCATACGCTCGCGGCGGACTTTCTTCTCGGTCACCTCGACACCGCAGCGGTCGCAGACGATGCCCTTGTAGCGGATGCGTTTATACTTGCCGCAGTGGCACTCCCAGTCGCGCGTGGGTCCGAAGATGCGCTCACAGAACAAACCGTCGCGCTCGGGTTTATAAGTGCGATAATTTATGGTTTCAGGCTTCGTCACCTCACCGAAGGAGCGGCGCTTAATAGACTCGGGCGATGCGAGACTAATAGTGATCGAATTGAAATCGGTCTTTACCTGAGATTCTTGTTTAAAAGCCATTTTATTTTCCTAATTGAAAATTAAAAATTAAAAATTAAAATTTTCAGTGGTCATGAACAGATGAGAACTTTTTTGAATTTTTAATTCTTAATTATTAATTCTTAATTTTAATCAAACGTTACCTCTAAGCCCAGGCCACGGAGTTCGTGGACAAGGACGTTGAACGATTCGGGGATACCCGGAACCGGCATGTTGTCGCCCTTGACGATAGCCTCATAAGCCTTGGCGCGGCCGTTGACATCGTCGGACTTGACGGTGAGCACTTCCTGCAGTACATGCGATGCGCCATAGGCTTCGAGGGCCCAGACCTCCATCTCACCGAAACGCTGGCCACCGAAGTTGGCTTTACCGCCAAGGGGCTGCTGGGTGATGAGGGAGTAGGGGCCAATGGAGCGGGCATGCATCTTGTCGTCGATCATGTGATGCAGCTTGAGGTAGTAGATATAACCCACTGTGGCGGGCTGGTCGAAGCGGTCGCCGGTCTCGCCGTCGTAGAGGTAGGTGCGGCCGTTTTCAGGCAGCCCGGCCTCACGCATGTAACCGTTGATCTGCTCGAGGGTGGCGCCATCGAAGATGGGGGTCTTGAAGCGCTTGTTCAGCTTCTTGCCGGCCCATCCGAGGACGGTCTCGTAAATCTGTCCCAGGTTCATACGCGAAGGCACGCCCAGAGGATTCAGCACGATGTCGACAGGGGTACCGTCGGCCAGGAACGGCATATCCTCGGCACGGACAATCTTCGACACAATACCCTTGTTACCATGACGACCGGCCATCTTGTCGCCGATGCGCAGCTTGCGCTTCATGGCGATGTAGACCTTGGCCATCTGGACAATGCCGCTGGGCAGGTCGTCGCCCACGGTGAGGGCGAACTTGTTGCGGGTGAAGCGGCCCGAAATCTCGCGGTATTTGATATTATAGTTATTCAACAGCTCCTTGATGAGGGCGTTGGTCTCCTTGTCGGTGGTCCATTTGTTGGGGCTGACCTCGGTATAGTCGATGGTCTTAAGGGTCTTGGCACTGAACTTGACCTTCTTGGGGATGAGCTCCTCGCGGTGGTTGGTGTAGACACCGTTCGAGGTCTTGCCGTTGAGGAGGATGAGCAGGCGGGAGATGAGCTTGTCCTTCAGCTCTTCGCACTCGAAACGATACTCCTCCTCGGGTTTGGCCAGAAGTTCTTTCTCCTTGGCACGAGCCTTGCGGTCGCGGATGACACGGGCAAAGAGTTTCTTGTCGATGACAACGCCATGCATCGAAGGCGGCACTTTGAGGGAGGCATCCTTCACATCGCCAGCCTTGTCGCCGAAGATGGCACGGAGCAGTTTTTCCTCGGGAGTGGGATCCGACTCGCCCTTGGGCGTGATCTTACCGATGAGGATATCACCTTCCTTGACCTCGGCACCGATGCGGACAATACCGTTCTCGTCGAGATCCTTGGTGGCGTCGTTACCCACATTGGGGATGTCGCGCGTCAGCTCCTCGTTGCCGCGTTTGGTCTCGCGGACCTCGAGGGTGAACTCTTCGACATGCACAGAGGTGAAGATGTCCTCACGCACCACGCGCTCGGAAATCACCACGGCATCCTCGAAGTTGTAGCCCTTCCACGGCATGAAGGCCACCATCATATTGCGTCCGAGGGCGAGTTCGCCACCCTGTGTGGCATAACCCTCGCAGAGCACCTGTCCCTTCTTCACCTTGTCGCCTTTCTTCACGATGGGACGCAGGTTGATGGCTGTGGAGTGGTTGGTGCGCTGGTACTTGGTGAGCGTGTACTCCTTCTCGTCGTCGTCAAAGGAGACGAGACGTTCCTTCTCGGTACGGTTGTGGCGGATGATAATCTTGGTGGAGTCGACATACTCGACCACACCGTCAGCCTCGGCATTGAGCAGCACGCGGCTGTCGTGTGCCACGGCCTCTTCAATACCCGTACCCACGATGGGGATCTCGGGGTTGAGCAGCGGCACAGCCTGACGCATCATGTTCGAACCCATAAGGGCGCGGTTGGCGTCGTCGTGCTCAAGGAAAGGAATCAACGAAGCGGCGATAGAGGCGATCTGGTTGGAAGCGATATCCATGAGATCGATCTCGTCGGGCGACACGATGGGGAAGTCGGCCTGACGACGAGCCTTGACACGGCTCTCCGTGATGTGGCCTTCCTCGTCCTGCGGAGTGGTGGCCTGGGCCACCGTCTTGTTCTCCTCGGCTTCGGCAGAGAGATACACGGGAGGCTCGTTGAGCATCACCTGACCGTTCTCCACACGGTGGTAGGGGGTCTCGATGAAGCCCAGCTCGTTGATCTTGGCATAGACGCAGAGCGACGAGATAAGACCGATGTTGGGTCCTTCAGGGGTCTCGATGGTGCAGAGACGTCCGTAGTGTGTATAGTGGACGTCGCGGACCTCGAAACCGGCACGCTCGCGCGACAGACCACCGGGACCCAGAGCCGAGATACGACGCTTGTGTGTCAACTCGGCCAACGGGTTGGTCTGGTCCATGAACTGGCTCAACTGGTTGGTACCGAAGAACGAGTTGATGACCGACGAAAGTGTCTTGGCGTTGATGAGCTCGGTGGGGGTGAACACCTCGTTGTCACGCACATTCATGCGCTCACGGATGGTGCGGCTCATACGTGCCAGACCCACGCCGAACTGGTTGGAGAGCTGTTCACCCACGGTGCGGATACGACGGTTCGACAGGTGGTCGATATCGTCAACCTCGGCTTTCTGGTTGATGAGCTCTACAAGATATTTGATAATGGATGTGATGTCCTCCTTGGTCAGAACACGGACGTTGTCGGGGACATCCAGATGAAGTTTCGTATTGATTCTATAGCGACCCACATCGCCTAGATCGTAGCGCTTCTCCGAGAAGAAGAGCTTCTCAATAATGCTGCGGGCAGTCTCCTCGTCGGGTGGCTCGGCATTGCGGAGCTGACGGTAGATGTACTCGCAGGCCTCCTTGGCGCTATTGGCAGTGTCCTTTTTGAGGGTGTTGTAGATGACGGAATAGTCGATGCCGTCCTTCTCCTCGGTCTTGATGAGGATGGACTTGACATCGAGGTCGAGGATTTTCTCGATGTGTTCCTCGGTGAGTTCCACATCGCGTTCGATGACCACCTGGGTACGCTCCATGGAGACGACCTCGCCGGTGTCCTCGTCTACGAAATCCTCGGTCCAGGCTTCCACCACACGGGCGGCAAGCTGCTTGCCGATGACCTTCTTAAGGTTATTGCGTGTTACTTTGACCTCTTCGGCCAATTCGAAGATGTCAAGGATATCTTTGTCCGACTCGAAGCCTATGGCACGCAGCAGCGTGGTGATGGGGAGTTTCTTCTTACGGTCGATATAAGCGTACATGACGTTGTTGATATCGGTCGTGAACTCCATCCATGATCCCTTGAAGGGGATGATACGGGCAGAATAGAGCTGGGTGCCGTTGGAGTGGAACTGGGTGCCGAAGAAAACACCGGGGGAACGGTGCAGCTGAGAGACCACCACACGTTCGGCGCCGTTAATAACGAAGGTACCCTTCGGAGTCATGTACGGGATCATGCCCAGGTAAACATGCTGCTCGAGGGTCTGGAAATCTTCGTTCTCGGGGTCTTTGCAGCTCAGCTTCATCTTGGCCTTCAGCGGTACACTGTAGGTCAGGCCGCGCTCGATGCACTCCTCGATGGTATAGCGGGGAGGATCGATATAATAATCCAAAAATTCGAGTTCGAAATTGTTTCGCGCGTCTGTGATGGGGAAATTCTCTTTAAAGACTTTATAGAGGCCTTCATCCAGACGGTTGTCGGGGTTGGTCTCGATTTGGAAGAAGTCCTTGAAAGACTTGACCTGGATATCGAGGAAATCCGGATAATCAAATTTTCGTACCGACGCGAAATTTACTACTGTGGGTTCTTTTTTTGCCAAGGGACTATAAATTATATCGTGTTCTTTAACTGGTCGCGAGTGAAGAAAGAGTAACCCTGTCGGGGTTGTGGAGAGGGGCGGGAATCAAATTCCATAGCAACAAGGAATAGGCACTCCGATCCCTGTCGGAGGCCCTATTCCTCGTGGGTATTAGAAAGGATTTACCTTACTTGACCTCGACCTCGGCACCGGCCTCTTCGAGAGCTTTCTTCAGGCTTTCGGCCTCGTCCTTCGAGACGCCTTCCTTAACGGGCTTGGGAGCGTTGTCAACCAGTTCCTTGGACTCTTTCAGACCGAGGGAAGCCATATCCTTGACAGCCTTCACAACACCAAGTTTCTTGGTCTGATCGGGAACACCCTTCAGGATCACGTCGAAGGAGGTCTTCTCCTCAGCGGCGGCGGCGCCACCGGCGGCGGGAGCAGCAGCAACTGCGACAGCAGCGGCGGCGGGTTCAATGCCGTACTCCTCTTTCAGGACGTCAGCGAGTTCTTTAACTTCTTTAACGGTAAGGTTAACCAATTCTT
>JAEEGF011647943.1_pt1 | contig 93441 bp, 67 predicted proteins | sample 9134171 | NCBI WGS metagenome assembly JAEEGF01 (sample SAMN16246542, study PRJNA631951) | gut metagenome | biome: gut microbiome; feature: rumen; material: AP-attached | host: Bos | place: Iran: Karaj | collected 2018-10
TGACTGCTACTAATAGGTCGAGGGCTTGACCAAAATAAGGTTAAGAAAAAAAGTTTGCAAAATTAGAAAAAAGTAGTTGACAACTTAAAGTAAATCTGCTATAATAGATAAGTACTGCAAAGCGATTTACTTGAATAAAATTCAGTATGATTGTTTGGCCTGATGGCTCAGTTGGTTAGAGCACCGCCCTGTCACGGCGGGGGTCGAGGGTCCGAGTCCCTCTCAGGTCGCTTAATAAACAGAAATGTTTATTATATAATTTAATAAATACATGGGATCTTAGCTCAGCTGGGAGAGCATCTGCCTTACAAGCAGAGGGTCAATGGTTCGAACCCATTAGGTCCCATATATTTGCCGATGTGGCTCAACGGTAGAGCAGCTGATTTGTAATCAGCAGGTTATCGGTCCGAATCCGATCATCGGCTTTTATAGTCTAAAAAATTATTTTTAGTACTATATGGGCGGATTCCCGAGTGGCCAAAGGGGGCAGACTGTAAATCTGTTAGCAACGCTTTCGAAGGTCCGAATCCTTCTCCGCCCAATTTGTCAATTTAATACCGAGCACAGTTGCAATCGGATTGACATCAAACATCGCGGGGTAGAGCAGCTGGAAGCTCGTCGGGCTCATAACCCGGAGGTCACAGGTTCAAGTCCTGTCCCCGCAACTTCTTTTTTTGTAAAAATCAATAGTTTATATGCCCAGATAGCTCAGTTGGTAGAGCAGAGGACTGAAAATCCTCGTGTCGCTGGTTCGATTCCGGCTCTGGGCATCTTTTTTATTCTAAGCCTTGAAGGGCTTTTTTTTATGTCTGAAGCATCTTTTTTATTCTAAGCCTTGTAGGGCTTTTTTTTATGCCTGAAAATTCTGATTAGGATTAAAGATTTCTTCTATTTAAGGAGCTTGCAGGGACTTATAATAATGATAAATGGATCTGAAATTACATCGAAAATTTCGAAAAAAGTGATTGAGAAATGGCTTATTATTCAGAAAATAACGTTTTAAAAGAATAAGTCAAAGTAGTGAGGTCTAGAAGTCTATAAAATAAAGGAAAGTTAATAAAATTGTGGATAACTTTTGAAATAAATTAATGTAAAACGCAATTTATGCACAATTTGTTGATAATTCGTGGATAAGTAGTGTAAAACTGATAGAATCTTAGTTGATAAATAAATGGATAATCTCTAGAAACCGCATAAATAAAGGAACGTAGGAATATAGGATGTTGATACAGGTTATACACAGCAAAAAAACTTATGCACTACTAAAAAAATGCAACATTTTAAGTAATTTATCTGTATAATAATATATAGCAAGTAATTTATAAAAGAGATTATTTGTATGGCAATTAATTAACTTGGAGGTGTTTACATGATAAAACCGATTTTTACTTTTGCAAGTCTTGCGTTGTCGTCAGCTATTTTTTCTTCTTCTGTATTTGGAGGTGGATTAATGAAGGATTCATTTAATAATGGAATAGGCATAAATAATTCTAATAATGTAAGCTCTGCTAGCTATTCAGGACAGAGTTCATCACAGAAGGTGAATGAGCTTTTAGAGGAAGCATCTAGACTATATTCATCAGATTATGCCCTAAGGTGTACTGCTGGATATGCAGGCAAGGCAAATAGCTATAAATATATTGATTACGTAGATTATTCTACATACACTAAGCTGGGTAATTCATGGATAAAGGGAGATTTATATGATGTAAAGTATGATGTATATTTAAGGGATAATATTGGATCAACCCTTTATGACTTCCTTTCAAATGCCAGGATATATAAGAGCGATAGTAAGTATATCTTTATCAAGGCTGATATCAATTCATCCAGTTATTTTTCTGATTATAGTACTGCCATTATTAAGATAGAAAAGAAAACTGGAAAGTTGAAGGTTGCTAAGTTCTATAATATAGTTAAAAAGGAAAATGGTAAAAATGGAACCGGTAATTATGTACGTTTTGAAGTAAAAAGTGAGGCAAAGAGTGATGATTCTAGTAAGGCTTCTTCTGCTGTTCCAGCTTCCGTTATTAAGAGTGCAGCAAAGGGAAAAATAGAAGATTATATTTCTGCTCAGGCCGATTTTGCCTTTGATTTATTTAAGAAGGATTCCCTAGAGGCTGTAAAGAAGGGTGAGAATGTAATGATTTCACCTGTATCAGTATATCTTGCCATTTCTATGCTTGCTAATGGAGCTGACGGTGAAACCTTGAATGAGATTACTGAGGTTTTAGGTGATAAGCTTTCGTTAAAGGAAATCAACAGCTTTAATAAGTCTTATACTGATGCCTTAACAAAGGGAAGTACAGAAAAATTCAAGCTTAATATTGCAAATTCAGCCTGGTATAAGTCAGGAATAGGCCTTAGCTTAAAGAAGGATTTTGAGAATAATCTAAGAAATTATTACAATGCACAGATTAAGTCAGTAGCCTTTGATAAGAGCACCGTAAAGGAAATTAATAGCTGGGTGAGCAAAAATACTGACGAAATGATAAATAAAATTGTAGATGAGTTTAATGGATTAGAAAGGCTGAATTTAATAAATGCTGTTTGCTTTGATTCTAAGTGGAAGGATCCATATAAAGAGGATGATGTAAAAGAGAATCAGAATTTTACTAATTCAAAGGGTGAGACTGAAAAGGTCACAATGTTAAACAGTTCCGAGGAATATGCCTTTAAGACAGATTACGCTGAGGGCTTTGTAAAGGATTATTCAGGAGATAGATATAGATTTGTTGCCATATTACCTAATAAGGGCTTATCAAATGCTGAGGTAATGGAAAAGCTTTCAGGTGATGAATTCATTAAGATCATGGATAGTCTTGAGAGACCTGATGAATTATATGTTAAGATTCCTGAATTTACATACGAGTACGAGTCAGAAATGACAAGCACCTTAAAGAAGCTCGGTATAAAAAAGGCCTTTACTGATTCTGCAGAATTAACTGAGATATTTGATCAAAAAGAGTCATTATCTGTAAGCGGAGTTTTACATAAGACATTTATTAAGCTAGATAAGGAAGGCACAAAAGCAGCTGCAGTTACTTCAATATTGGTAGGCTGTACAAGCATTCCGCAAAAACTTGATATTAGACGTATTTATTTAGATAGACCATTTATTTATGCAATAGTTGACACTGAATATAATTTACCTGTATTCGTAGGTGCTGTAAATAGCATAAAATAAGATGGAATAAGGAAGTAGGCACTATAAATAGCTTAAAATAAGATGGCATAAGGAAATAGGCACTGTAAATAGCATAAAATAAGATGGCATAAGGAAATAGTATTATGATGAAGTAGAATTTTGATGTAACAGTGCAAATAAATGCTACCATAATAATAATAATAGCAAAATAATAGGGCAGGGTGATAAAATATGACCTCCATACTAGAACTTTTTCTGGTATGGAGGAATTTTTATATTAAAATTTTACGCTGTATTTATATAGCTTATTTTTACGGGATAAAAATTGACTTTAGTTGACGAATTGCTGAATATGTGCTAGAATTAAGTAGTCTATGTGGTAGAAAAATATGATTTTTAGTAACTAAAAATAGTAAAATATTGTAAAATGAATGGAGGCAGGCTTTGGATTTTTTGTCAGATATTAAGCCAGTGCTTAAGGAGCTTTTAGATGAGCTTTTAAAGAAATATCCATATGCATCTATACTTGCACAGGATAATTATGCGAAGGATTACAGTGTTTCAGCGCAGGGAACAGTAATAAAGGAAAATGAGCTTCTTACTGGAAGAGGCTTTGTTGTGCGCGTTTTTGACGAAGAGATAGCAGAGTTTTCTTTCAATGATATAAGCAAGGGAACTCTTGGAATGATACTGACTAAGATAGATAGAAATTTATCTCAGCTTAAGGCAAATGTTCCAGGTCTTATCCATAGAAAAAAGATAAAGGTAAATAAGCTTTTTATTGAAAAGTTAGATGGAGTTGACAAGATAGAATTTGATAAGAGTACTCCGTTTGAAATTGATCCAAGGACTGTAAAGGATAAGGATGTTGTTAAAAAGCTTACTAAAGCTAGTGAGGCTGGAAGAGCACTTAAATATGACAATGCAAATGTAATAGATTGTCAGGTTCGTTTTAATTATCAGTGCATTGATAAGCTTTTCCTTTCAAAAAATAAGGATTTAAGACAGCATATTACCTGGACTGTAGGTGCTTTCGTTACAATTGTTGAAAGAGATGGCAAGATAAAGACAGGTTATAAGCCATTTTCATTGCTTGGAGGCGCTGAAATCCTTGATAAATTAAAGGAAGGCGCTAAGTCAGCAATAGATAGGGCTGTGCTTCTTCTTGATGCAGAGCCTATTACGCCAGGAACCTATGAGTGCATTACTTCTCCTGCTGTTACAGGAATGATTGTTCATGAGGCCTTCGGTCACGGTGTTGAAATGGATATGTTCATGAAGGACAGAGCTCTTGCTAAACATTATATTAATAAGAGAGTTGCTTCAGATCTTATCACAATGCACGATAGTGCGTTAGCATCCGAGGATCCTACTTATAATAATGTTGCAACTTACTTCTTTGATGATGAAGGAACTCTCCCTAAGGATACTGTAATCATTGAAAAGGGTATTTTAAAGAGAGGAATGTGCGATCTTGTTTCTGCAATAAATCTCAATAAGGAATCTACAGGTAATGGCAGAAGAGAGAGCTATAGCCGTAAGGCATATACAAGAATGACAAATACCTATTTTGAAGGTGGTACGGATAGCGTTGAGGATATGATAAAGTCTGTTGAATATGGCTTTCTGCTTGAGGATCCTTCAAATGGAATGGAAGATCCAAAGAACTGGGGCATTCAGTGTATGGTAAATACTGCACGTGAAATAAAGGATGGCAAGCTTACTGGAAAGGTATTTTCACCTATAGTGCTCACAGGATATGTTCCAGATCTTCTTAAATCAGTTTCAATGCTTTCGCCTTTTGATTCTCTTGGAGGAAGTGGTTTCTGTGGCAAGGGCTATAAGGAATGGGTCAAGGTTTCAGATGGAGGCCCATATATGAAGGCTAAGATTACATTAGGTTAATATAGTAATTCGTTTTAGTAAAAGATTAGATGAAGGACTTTCTTTTTAAAGTGAAGGGACGATATGATAGATAAGATAAAAGAAGCGTTAAAAAAGGCAAAAGTAAACATTTATCAGATAAAGGAAGTAAAAAGCCTTTCTGCAGAGCTGTTTTTTGTAAAGCATGAATTAAATACCAGAAGAATGACTGATAAGGTTGAATATACTGTAAAGGTATTTAATGAATTTGAAGAGGATGATAATCATTATTTAGGTGAGGCTTCAGTTACTTTACCAGCTTATAGCATAATTACTTCAGCTGAAATGGTAAAGAAATTTAAGGAAGCTTATAAGAATGCAGCCTTTGTAAAGAACAAGTATTATAGTCTGCCTGATAAGGAGGCAGCAGGAAAGTTCAGACCTGATACTCAGAAGAATTTTAATGGAAAAACTGTTCAGGAAGTAGCAGGAGATGTTGCAATGACAGTTTTCATGGCTGAAGAAGATCACCTGCGAGGTGGTAACTCTTTTGATACTCCGATAGAGGATATTATCAAGGAGGGAAGGTCTTTCCTTAATTCTCTTGAAGTTTATGCCATAGATAAGACAACGAGAATCATTAATTCAAATGAACTCGACGTAAGCTTTAAGGAGCAGATTACTGAAGGTGAGATTGTTGTTCAGTGCAAGAAGAAGGAAGATGTTGAGCTCTTTAGAGAGTTTTATTATAAGGGAACCGAGAATGATATCTTATCTAGAATGGTAAGAGAATTCCTTTCAATGGCTGAGCTAAGAAGTGAAGCCATAAAGTTCAAGCTGACCGATAATAAGCCTCTTCCTGTAATTTTATATGGTGACAGCGTGCGTGAGATGCTGCAGTACTATGTTGAAAAGACTCTTGCATCTTATGTATATCCTCATTATTCTGATTATAAGGTCGGAAAAGAGGTTCAGGATGCTGATAATGCACCTCATTCCTTTGATGAGATAAATATTACTCTTAATGCACCTGCGCCTTATGACGAGGAAGGCAGAAGCATTGATGATAAGGTAATAATAAAGGATGGTATCTGTAAGGTTATCCATGGTGGCAGCAGATTTTCAGAGTATCTTGGAATTGAGCCAGCTGGTGTATATGTTAAGGGAGGCCTTACTGCTGAGCCTACTGCGTTTTTCTCAGTACCTGCAGGAACTCATACTTTATCCGGCCTAAAAAACGGCAGATATCTCGAAATTATGGGCTTCTCTGATTTCCAGGTGGATCCTATTACTGGAGAGTTCGGCGGTGAGTTCAGACTTGCAATCCTGCACATTGATGATGCATGCATACCTGTAACAGGTGGAACAATAAATGGAATAGTTGATAAGAGCTCTAATACCTTTAAATTCTCAAAAGAAATGCAAAAGAGCAATGGCTTTAGCGGACCTCTTGCTTTAAAATTTGATAGAGCTTCAGTTGGCTGTAAGCTTTAAAAAATTTTTTATTACCAATTTTGATAAAATCAATTCATTTTTAGTAGTTTAAAATGCAAAGAAAATAGATTATATTTAGATATGATTGTTTTGCTCGCATAAGAAAGGAATATATGGACGAATTTAAAATGTATAATACGCTTTCACATAGCGTAGAGGTATTCAAACCAAATGAAGAAGGAAAGGTTAAGATGTATACCTGTGGTCCTACAGTGTACCACTTTGTGCATATTGGTAATCTTCGTACCTATATCATGGAGGATATTCTTGAAAAGTCACTTAGATATATCGGTTATGATGTTAAGAGAGTAATGAACATTACTGATGTCGGTCATCTTACAAGTGATGCTGACGAGGGTGAGGATAAGATGGTTAAGGGTGCTCAGAGAGAGCATACCACAGTAATGCAGATAGCTAAGCACTATACAGACTGTTTTATGGATGACATAAAGTCACTTAATATAAAGAAGCCTGATGTTATAGAGCCTGCTACTAACTGTATTCCAGAATTCAAGAATGTTATTTCAGGTCTTCTTAAGAAGGGCAAGGCATATACAGCAGGTGGAAATGTTTATTTTGACACCTCTAAGATTGATAATAAGTATTATGTATTTGGTAATGACATGAAATCTGAGGATCTTCAGGTAGGTGTAAGAGATGATGTAACTGAAGATACCAATAAGCATAATAAGGCGGATTTCGTTCTTTGGTTTACAAAGTCAAAGTTCGAGGATCAGCAGCTTAAGTGGGACAGTCCATGGGGAGTAGGTTACCCTGGCTGGCATATTGAATGCTCATGTATTTCTATGAAGCATTTAGGTGAGCAGCTCGATATTCACTGCGGCGGAGTTGATAATATTTTTCCTCATCATACAAATGAGGTTGCTCAGTCTGAAGCATATCTTGGACATAAGTGGTGCAATTACTGGTTCCATGTTGTTCATCTTAATGATGCTGAAGGTAAGATGAGTAAGTCTAAAGGAAATATCCTTACAGTAAGTGTTCTTAAGGAAAAGGGCTTTGATCCTATGGATTATAGATTCTTCTGCCTTTCATCTCATTATAAAAAGCCTCTTTTATTCAAGTATGATTTATTAGAGAATTCAAAGAATGCTTATGAAAAGCTTGTTTTAAAAATAGCTCAAAATATAAAGGCAGCAGATGAAAATAAGTTAAATGAACTACTTAAGGCTGTTGGTGAGATTGACTTTACTGATGGTGCTACCTTTGATTATACTGTTGAGCAGGGAAAGAGCGCATATACTCAGGCAGAGGATTCTCTTTTCAGTGAGCAGGCAGTAGAGTTAAAGAAGGCATATAAGGCAGCTATCTGTAATGATATTAATACTTCAGATGGAATTACTGTTATTTATGATGTTCTTAAGTCATCCATTACTCCAGAGGAAAAGGTTGCACTCATTGCTGATTTTGATAAGGTGCTTTCTCTTAATCTTGTTGAGAATGCAAAGAAAAAGGCAGCAGCAGAAAAGCTTCATGATGATAATGAAGATGGCGTGGCAGATAATGAGTTTACAGCTTATATAAAGAGTAAGATAGCTGAGCGTAAGGAAGCTAAGAAGGCTAAGGACTTTGCTAAGGCAGATGCAATTAGAAATGAGCTTCTTGAGAAGGGCGTTGAGCTTAAGGATACTAGAGAAGGAACAGTCTATACAATAAAGGCTTAATAAGGGTGAAAGTATAAGATTTTAAGAAAAAGCTTTAAGAAAAGCAAGAATATAAGCTTTAAGAAAAGCAATAATATACGCTTTAAGAAAAAGCATTAAGAAAAGTTTTAAATAGCAAGCTCTTGTAGGGGAAAATACAAGAGCTAATTGTGAACTAGGTAATGAATTTAGTATTTAGATAGTTGATGTAGGGGATTGTTGGCCAAAGAAAGAGAGGTCAGTATGAAGGGAATGCTTAAAAGGCGACTTTTAGGTACGGTTTTGAAGACGTTTTCCATTTTCAGTGTATTCAGTGCAATTGCAGCTGTTGTAGCAATACTTGTAGTTGAACAGATGCCGCTTTTCTGGGGAATTACTGTTGCTATACTTATTTTGTATATACCATTTAAGGTGTGTTATGGAATAATTAAAAGAGATTTTAATCTCCGACTTGAGTCGTTAAATCAGCTTTGCGATGCGATAGAGTTAGTAAATGAAGAAAAGCCGGATTATACGGCGTATGAAGATAAAAAGAAAATCGATAATATTCTTCGCGCATTTGAAATTGTAACAGATGATGAAATTGGCTGGATTGCAGAGAACTATGGTGCTATGGTGAGGAGCAAGCAGCTTACTGCCCAGGATGCGAATCTTGCAAATTATGATAAGAGACGCTGGGAAAGGAGAGGAGAGAAGCTTAAACAGGAAAAAGAGGTATTTGAGTCTCATGCTGAGCACGATCCGCTTACAGGTCTCCTTAATAGAAAGGGCTTTGAAGAGAGAGCCGATAATCTATTAAGGGAAAATGCCTATAATATGTCAGCCTATATTATGATTGACCAGGATAACTTCAAGGGAGTTAATGATGGATATGGTCATATGACCGGTGATGAGGTACTTAAGAGAACTGCAAGAATACTTAGAAATTCCTTTAGATCCGGTGACCTGGTTGCCAGGGTAGGTGGAGATGAGTTTTGCGCGTTTCTTCCTCACATTGCCGGTAAGGACTGGATAGAGGAAAGATTAGATAGCATTGAAAGAAACATAAAGGAAGAATTTACCTGTAATGGAATGATGATGCATGTTTCAGTATCTATTGGAGCGGCGATTTATCCAGAGGCAGGAGGTTCTATAGAAGAGCTCTATTCTTCAGCTGATAAGGCGCTTTACGCAGCAAAGGATGCAGGAAAGGGAAGATTTGAGGTTTATTCACCTTTGCGTTACGGAAATACTAAAAATACGGTTACTTCAAATCTTGCTGGAATGGAAACAAACTTTACAGATAGTAATAATTATTAAAATCAGAGCATTATCTTTTTCTAAGAAACAGAAAAAGATAATGCTTTTTTATTATCAAAGAAACAGAAGATGATGCTTTTTATTTTCCAAGAAACAGAAAATGATGCTTTATAAGTATATTTTAAATTGTCAGATAAAATTGTGAATTTGTTAAAAATTTGGCAAGATTCACAAAATGTTCACAAATTATTAGCACTCACCTATTGACAGTGCTAATAATTTATGTTATAATCCTGGTTGTAAGATAAATAAAAGAAAGGAATCTTACAGAACTATTACCCGTAGACAATTTAATTTTTATATGAAGCGTATATCTAGAAAAAAGACACGTAATAAAACGCACACACAACACAAAAACACACACATACTTAAGTCTGATTTTTAGGTATAACGCTTCAAAAGGAGGACATTATGTTTGAACCTAGTATTTTTGGAGAAGATTTATTTGATAATTTTGACAGGATGTTTATGCCAAGTGGTTTTTACAGACCTGATTATGGCTTCAACCAGGGAAACGGGAAGAAGGATAAGGGCCTCATGAAGACAGACGTAAAAGAAACAGATGCCGGTTATCAGATAGATATGGATATCCCAGGCTACAAGAAGGATGAAGTTTCTGCAAAGCTTGAGAATGGATATCTCACAATTACAGCTAGTAAGAATACTGAAAATGACAAGAAGGATGAAGAAGGTCATTATATCCGTAAAGAGCGTTTTAGTGGAATATGCACAAGAAGCTTTTACATTGGAGAAAATATAAAGCAGGAAGATATAAAGGCAAGCTTCCATGATGGAATTCTTACCCTTAATGTTCCAAAGGAGGATCCAAAGAAGGTAGAGGAAAGCAAAAATATTTTAATAGAAGGTTAATTAATTAGTTAATTGGTAGTTGACTGGATTAATCATTTGATAAAAGTTAATAATAAAAGAGCCGGAATCTGAATAATCAGGTTCCGGCTTTTTTTATTAAAGATATTTTGGAAATTAGCAGAATTCTGGCAATCCGTTATGATAGGTGATACTTACTTCGCCCTGGATAAGAGGAAGGATATAATCCTTTAATTCCTGAGTGATGTCATGTCCATCTGGAGTGATCCAGCTAACAGGGACACTTTTTGCCTCATTTGCTATCTTTGATATTTCTGCATAGTCACATTTAGTTTCATAAGGAGCATTTGATACTCTCTTTAGAGTAACCATTACGCCGCTCTTATTTTCAGTTGCAAGCTTGATGCCATAAGCACCCTGCTTTTTGGATTCTGCAAGATCTGTTGCTGAAGCCATATGTGCAGCGCAGCGCTGAAGAACGTTTATCTCGATTGAACGGGTCTTTATCTTAAGCTCTTCCTTTACAAGAGTTTCAAGCACCTTACCTACACCGCTTAAATGAGTGTTTCCAAAAATGTCAGCGGTATTATGATTTTTTTCCTTTGCGGAATTAAAGCCTGTTGAAATATATTCTGAAAGTTCTGCAGGAGTATATTCGCAGATATACCTTCCCTCTGCATCACGTATTCCCTCAGAAACAGTAACTATTACATTATTTCTTCTTGTAAGCTCATCTCTTATATTATCAAGGAAAGATACTATATTAAATGGCTTTTCTGGAAGATAGATAAAATGAGGTGCATCGCCTGGATTTCTTCTTGCAAGAGCTGAAGCAGCTGTAAGCCAGCCTGCATCTCTTCCCATTATTTCTATGATGGTAACGCTCTTTACAGGATAAATAAAGGTATCGTAGGTTATTTCACGAACTGTTGCAGCAATGTACTTTGCTGCAGAACCAAAGCCCGGAGTATGATCTGTTTCACAAAGATCATTGTCGATTGTCTTTGGAATTCCTACGAAATTTATTTTCTCATCATGAAGCTTTGCATAGCCTGAAAGCTTACTGATGGTATCCATGGAATCGTTTCCTCCTATATAAAAGAAGGCACCTATATTTAATTTATGGAGCTCATCGAATATTTTTGAATAGACCTCGTCTGTAAAATCAGCTGGAAGCTTATATCTACAAGAGCCAAGGAACATAGCAGGTGTAACGTATAGCTTATCTAGGAAACCAGGAATGGCTGCCATTTCAGTTAGATTGATATAATTTGAAGAAATAACTCCGGTAATTCCATTAAGAGCACCGTAGCAGGTTTCAAAATTCTCATTTTCAAGTGAACCTGTAATTACTCCGCAAAGACTTGCGTTTATTGCTGAAGTTGGACCTCCGGACTGTGCTACAAGACAATTCTTTTTCATGCTATGATTTCCTCCAAGGATTACTAAATGATAAATATGTTTCTACACACCGCCGAATTATAACAGAAAAATATTAAATATGCAATGATTTTCGCGAAAGTTTCGTTAAAGCGAAAATTTTCGCTGATATTTTTATTATCTTGTACTATTAAAATGAGATTTTTTTAATTGCATTTGAGAAAAAGTGTGCTATAATACAGTGTATGTTAGAATATCTGTATTATGGCATTTTTTATTAGTACCTGATATGAAAAGTATAATAGTAAAAGGTTTTTAATTAAATATGCTCAGCATCATCTAGAAGAGAGGTTGTCAGATGAATCATATTACACTTACAGGAAATTTAGGAAGCGGAAAATCGACAGTTTGCGGAATACTTGAAGAAAAGTATGGCTTTGAGCCCTATGCGACTGGAAAGGTTCAGAGAAAGATAGCTGAAGAAATGGGAATTTCTGTGCTTGAAATGAATAAGCTCATGAAGAAGGATCATAAGTATGATCATCTCATTGACGATACTACAGCAAAGATATCCAGAGAAAATCCGGATAAGAAAATAGTTTTTGACTCAAGACTTGCATGGAATTTTGTTGAAAAATCCTTTAAGGTATTCCTGTCAGTAGATATTGATGAATCGACTAGAAGAGTATTTTCTGATGCAAGCAGGGGCAATGTTGAAAAATATAGTTCTCTTGAGGATTGTAAAAATCAGCTTATTGCGCGTGCAACTGAGGAAAATACAAGATATCATGAACTCTACAATCTAAATTATTTTGATTATAATAACTATGATCTTGTTTTAGATTCGACCTATGCAAGCCCGGATCAGGTAGTTGAGACACTTGCAAAGGAGGCCGAGGCCTTTGATGAAAAAGCGGATAAGAGCAAGGGACATATTCTTTTATCTCCAAAGAGACTTCTTAAAGAGATAGGAATATTTGTTGATGAGTCAGGTGATGTTTCAGAAGATGATAAAAAGAAATATGCTGATGCCATGAGCCGAGAGGTTTTTGATGTAAAGAGCGATGGCTTTAGCTTTGAGCCTGTACTTAATGAAGAGGCTCAGGAGAAGCTCATAGACGCAGTGCTTGCAGGCGTAGTTTTTGTACGTTGCAGATTGGTGTAAATCGGCAGATGGCATAAGTCATTAGTAAGATAAGTAAATGGCATAAGTTATTAGTAAGATAAGTAAATGGCATAAGTCATTAGTAAGATAAGCAAATGGCTGATATTAAGTAGTTTAAGCTAATAGAAAAGAAAAAATATATTATTTATTATAGAAGAAAGAGGATTATTATGGCAGAGGAAAAGAAACTGGTAGAGCAGATTACTTCAATGGATGAGGATTTTGCGCAGTGGTATACAGATGTATGTATCAAGGCAAATCTCATTTCATATTCACAGATCAAGGGATTTATGGTTATTAAGCCAGATGGTTATGCAATCTGGGAAAATATCCAGAGACACCTCGATGATAGATTTAAGGCGACAGGTGTACAGAATGTATACATGCCTATGCTTATTCCGGAGAGCCTTCTTAAGAAGGAGGGAGAGCTTGTTCAGGGCTTCGCACCAGAGGTAGCGTGGGTTACTGCAGGTGGTACAGAGCCTCTTACAGAGCGCCTCTGCGTTAGACCAACATCAGAAACAGTATTTTCAGATTTCTATAAGGATGATGTTCAGTCATATAGAGATCTTCCAAGATTATATAATCAGTGGTGTTCAGTAGTTCGTTGGGAAAAGGAGACAAGACCATTCCTTCGTTCACGTGAATTCTTATGGCAGGAGGGACATACCATCCATGCAACAAAGGAAGAGGCTGAGGAGAGGACACAGCAGATGCTTGATGTCTATGCAGACTTCCTTAGAGAGGATATGGCTATCCCTACTATCAAGGGAAGAAAGACAGATAAGGAAAAGTTTGCAGGTGCGGAGGCAACCTATACAGTAGAAGCACTTATGCATGATGGAAGAGCACTTCAGAGCGCTACTAGCCATTTCTTTGGACAGAAGTTCGCAGAGGCTTATGACATCAAGTTCACAGATAAGGACAATAAGCTTAAGTATGTATGGCAGACCTCTTGGGGATTAACAACTAGAGTTATCGGTGCCATGATAATGGTACATGGTGATAATTCAGGTCTTGTACTTCCACCTAGAATTGCTCCTACACAGGTAATTATCGTACCTATCATGCAGAAGAAGGAGGGTGTTCTTGAGAAGGCAGCAGAGCTTAAGGACAGACTTTCAAAGAGCTTTAGAGTTAAGGTTGATGATACAGATAAGACACCTGGCTTTAAGTTTGCTGAAGCTGAAATGCGCGGTATCCCGGTAAGAATTGAAATCGGACCTAAGGACATCGAAAAGAATCAGGCAGTTATAGTTAGACGTGACACAAGAGAAAAGCAGTTCGTTTCACTAGATGACCTTGAGGCAAAGCTTGCTGAGACTCTTGAGAAGATGCAGGCAGATATGCTTGAGAGAGCAGAGAAGAGAATTGAAGAGCTTACAACTGAGGCTAAGACCTTTGATGAATTCAAGGAGAAGGCTTCACAGAAGAACGGCTTCATCAAGGCTATGTGGTGCGGCGATTTAGAGTGTGAAGAGAAGGTTAAGGCAGAGGCAAGCTATACAAGTAGATGTATTCCATTTAAGCAGGAAAAAATTTCAGATGTTTGTCCATTCTGTGGAAAGCCAGCAAAGCAGCTTGTTTATTGGGGTAATGCATATTAATAAATATTGGCTAAATGTAAAAATATTACATATTAAATGCTGATTTTAAAATTAATTAAATAAAACAAATGGCTTTGGAGACATAATTAATGATATAATTATTTTTTCCGAAGCCTTTTTTATTAGGCCCTTTCATAAAGGAGAAAAAATGAAGGTTGTACTTGAGCATCTTACTAAGAAATTCCCAAATAGGAATAAAAAGATAAAGGAAGACGTAATAGCAGTAAATGATTTTAATTTTGAAATACCGGACGGAAAGCTTATAGGACTATTAGGTCCATCAGGCTGCGGAAAGAGCACCATGCTTAATCTTATAAGCGGTCTTGAAACTCCGACAGAGGGAAAAATTTTCTTTGGAGAAGATGATGTAACTAAGCTCCCACCAGAAAACAGGGGCATTGGATTAGTATTTCAGAACTATGCACTCTATCCTCATCTTACAGTAGAAAAGAACATAATGTTCCCTCTTGAAAATTTAAAGGGGGATAAGAAGCTTACCAAGGAGGAGATGAAGAAAAAGGCCCTTGAGACAGCAAAGCTTGTTCAGATAGATGCTTATATGGAGAGAAAGCCTGCTGAATTATCGGGCGGTCAGCAGCAGAGAGTTGCCATAGCAAGAGCTTTAGTAAAGCTTCCTAAGGTGCTTTTACTTGATGAGCCGCTATCTAATCTTGATGCTAGATTAAGACTTCAGACTAGAGAAGAAATAAGAAGGATTCAAAGGGAAACTAAAATTACTACTATCTTTGTAACTCATGATCAGGAAGAGGCCATGAGTATTTCTGACATGATTGTTGTAATGAAGGATGGTTTATTTCAGCAGATGGGAAAGCCTCAGGAGGTATATAATGAGCCTGTGAATCTCTTTGTTGCTAAGTTCCTTGGTACACCTCCTATAAATGTTTTTAAGGCAAAAATAAAAAAAGAAAAGCTTTATATTGGAGAGGCCGAAATCTGTGATGCCAAAAATTTGTCAGATAGAGAGGTATTTGCAGGAATAAGACCTGAGGGAGTTATATTAAATCCAAAGGGCAGACTTACCTGTAAGCTAGACAGAGTTGAGGTAATGGGAAGAGATACTTCAGTTGTATGTACAAATGACCATGCGACTAATGATATCTTAAGATTCATAATACCAGCAGAGAATAAGATAGATGAGGATGATAAGACTGTTTCCTTTGACATCAAGCCTTCAAAGCTGCATGTGTTTGATGCAAAAACAGAAGAGGTCATAAAGCTATGAAGAAAAATAATCTGAAGGCCTGGCTGTATCTGCTTCCAGCGATTTTATTCCTTGGAGTATTTATGGTATATCCGCTTATAGATGTTCTGGTTTATTCCTTTGAGGAGGGCTATAATTTTGCTTCTCAGGAATACTTTGGAACGGGTATCTATAATTATTCCTATGTGCTGCATGATACATACTTTTTGCAGGCGTTAAAGAATACTCTTATACTTGTAATAATAACGGTTCCTTTATCTACGGGAATAGCTCTATTGATAAGTCTTGCGCTTAATTCCATTAAGCCGTTAAAGAATTTTTTTCAGACTGTCTACTTTTTACCGTATGTAACTAATACCCTGGCAGTAGGACTTGTATTTATGGTACTTTTTAAAAAGACGGCCTATTCAGAGGGGCTTATTAATCTTTTGATAAATGCACTAGGTTTTTCAAGTGTCGATTTCATAGATGGACCGTATTGGGCAAAAATGCTTGTTACCTGCATTTATACCATTTGGATCGTAATGCCGTTTAAGATACTTATCCTAACAAGTGCACTTGCTTCCGTTGATGAACAGTACTACAAGGCAGCGAAGGTGGATGGAACCTCTAGGGGAAGAATATTTTTTAAAATTACTCTTCCTATGATTTCACCTATGATATTCTATCTTGTGATTACAGGCTTTATTGGAGCCTTCAAGGCATATTCGGATGAGGTAGCGCTTTTTGGAACTGACCTTAATGCAGCAGGAATGAATACCATGGTAGGTTATGTTTATGACATGCTTTATGGAGATAGCGGTGGATATCCTTCCTATGCTTCGGCAGCAGCGTTGATACTTTTTTCAATAGTATTTACGATAACCATAATCAATCTGCTTATCAGTAAGAATAAGGTTCATTATTGATAAAAAGGAGAATTAATGAGCACATTGACGAATAAATCAACGAATAAATCAACGAATAAATCTGAAAATACAGAAAATGATTTTGATAAAATAGAAAAAAGGGCTCTCATAAGTAAAAGAATAAGACTTACCATCACCTACATATTTCTATCAATCTGGGCTATAGTGGTGTTGTTTCCATTTTACTGGATGATACTTACCTCCATAAAGAGCTATAGTTCTTATAATTCTGAGCATATGCCGAAGTTTTATGCAGCAGATCCTACACTAAAGAATTATGCTGATGCCTTTAGCGCAGTGCCACTTGCGAAGTATTTTCTTAATACTCTTATTTTTACATTGGTCACAACGGCGATTATGATGGTAGTTATCATACTTGCAGCCTTTGCCTTTTCAAGACTGAGTTTTAAGGGAAAGAATATTCTTTTTGCTTTTTTCCTTGCTCTTATGATGATACCGAATGAACTGGTTGTAATTACAAATTTTGTAACCATCACAAACATGGATTTAAGAAATACCTTTACGGGTCTTATTGTTCCATCGGTTACTTCGGTTTTCTACATATATTTACTAAAGGAAAATTTTGAGGCGATACCTGAAAATCTCTACAAGGCAGCGAAGGTAGATGGAACCTCAGACCTTAAGTATTTAGTGAAGGTAATGCTTCCGATTTCTCAGCCTACCATAGTGACCATCATAATTCTTAAGGTAATTGAGTGCTGGAATTCTTATGTATGGCCAAGACTTATAACTGATGATGAGAACTATTACCTTGTATCAAATGGAATTCAGGAGATAAGGGAAAATGGTTTTGGAAGAGAAAATATCCCGGCAATGATGGCAGCAGTAGTTGTTATTTCAGTTCCGCTTATAATACTTTTCCTCATCTTCCATAAGAAGATAATGAACGGTGTTTCAAGAGGAGGTACTAAGGGATGAGAAAGTTTAAATTACTTTTTGCAGCTGTGCTTGTAGGAGCGATGTCTCTTACAGGGTGTCACGGCGGAAAGCGTACCGCAGCCTTTGAAATCCCGGATACCTTCGATGAGGGAAAGAATTATGAAATAACCTTCTGGGCTAAAAATGATACCAATAAGACTCAGGTAAATATTTACGAAAAGACAATAAAGGATTTTGAAAGTATTTACCCGAATATCGATGTTACCTTAAAGACTTATACCGATTATAATACCATTTATAATGATGTAATTACTAATATTTCAACTAATACTACGCCGAATGTGTGCATAACCTATCCGGATCATATAGCAACTTATATAACCGGTGAAAACGTGGTAGTTCCTCTTGATGATCTGATGATGGATTCAGAGTACGGATTAGGGGGAAGTAAAGTAAAATTTGATTCGGTAGGATTTGATGAAATAATACCACAATTTTTAGAAGAGGGCATTATAGGAAATCAGCATTATGCACTTCCCTTCATGAGATCAACTGAGGCCTGCTATATCAATAAGACCTATGTTGAAAAGCTGGGCTATGAAATACCGGAAAACCTTACCTGGGATTTTGTATGGGAGGTATCAGAGGCAGCAGTAGCAAGTCTGGATGAAAAAACTGGCATTTATGCAGTTAATGGCCAAAATGTCATGATCCCGTTTATTTATAAGTCAACTGATAATATGCTAATAACCATGCTAAGGCAGCTTGATGCGGGATATTCAGATGCGTCCGGAAATATTGAAATATTTAATGAGGATACCAAAGAGATAATGAGAGAGGTCTATTTCCATGGAAAGACAAAGGCCTTTTCGACCTTTAAAATCTCAAGCTATCCTGGAAATTTCTTAAACGCAGGTCAGTGCCTTTTTGCGATAGATTCAACCGCGGGAGCTACCTGGATGGGAAGCGATGCACCGCTTGGAGATATAGCCAAAGAAAATATAGTAGATTTTGAAACAATAGTAAAAATGATTCCTCAGTACGATGTAAATAATGCCAGGATGATATCTCAGGGACCTTCTGTATGTGTATTTAATAAAGAAGATTCGGGAGAAGTACTTGCAAGCTGGCTTTTCACGCAGTTCCTATTAACTAATGATGTTCAGATAGCCTATTCAAAAACTGAGGGCTATGTTCCGGTAACTATAAAGGCTAAAGAGAGCAGTGAATATATGGACTATCTCTCGCGTGAGGGAGAGGATAATAATGAGCATTACTATGTAAAGATCGAGGCGGCAAAGCTCTTACTTGATAATACTGATAAGACCTTCGTTACACCGGTTTTTAATGGCTCGGCGTCGCTTAGAAATGCAGCAGGTCAGCTCATTGAGGATTCTGTAAAGGCTGCAAGGAGAAAGCAGGATATGACAAGTGAGGAGGCCATAGAGGCTGAGTTTAAAAATATAACCTCGCTCTATAGGCTTGATCAGCGAAGTGCTCAGGGCAACACAGAAGGAAAAGCTGCACTCGGAAAGCTACCTGCGGCTTCTGTAGCATTAATAGTCACTCTTATAATAGTATGGATTTTTATACTGATTTATGTGATATTTAGCAGAATAAGGGCCAAAAACAGGGCATAAAACTGTACAATTTGACTATTGCAAATTGACTGGAAACTTGTATAATAAGGGTGTTCATGACAATAGACCAGTTTAACTGGTATGAAAGAGGAGAAAATTATGAAGAAGAAATTCGCATTATTATCAGCATGTGTACTTGCAATGGCAGTTACAACAAGCTGCGGAAAAAATCAGGACACTACTACAACTACAACAACAGCGGCAGAAGCAACAACAGTAGCTGAAGACACAACAGTAGCTGAGGACACAACAGTAGCTGAGGACACAACAGTAGCAGAGGACACAACAGCAGCAGAGGACACAACAGCAGCAGAAGATACAACAGCAGCTACAGCAGAAGCTGCAGCAGTTATGTCATATGCAGATTATGTAGCAGCTGATATTGACACAGCAGTTACAGTAGAGACATATGTTCAGGCTACACAGTCATGGTGGGATAATACTATCACAGCTTATACACAGGATGCAGATGGAGCATATTTCATCTATGGAATGGCTTGTTCAGAGGAAGATGCAGCAAAGCTTGTTCCAGGAACAAAGATCAAGGTATCAGGTTATAAGTCAATCTGGTCAGGTGAAGTTGAGATTGTAGATGCTACATTTGAATTCGTGGAGGGAGCAGATTCATATATTGCACCAGCTACAGATGTAACAGCATTCCTTGGTACAGATGATATCGAGAATTACATGAACCAGTTCGTAAGTTTTAAGGGACTTACAGTTGAGGCAGCATCAGAGGACGGAGCAGCTTTCCTTTACAAGTATGATGGTTCAGGAGCAGATGGTGACGATCTTTACTTCAATGTATCAGATGCTAATGGAAATAAGTATTCATTTACAGTAGAGTCATATCTTTGCGATAATACAACAGATGTTTATTCAGCAGTTAAGAACCTTACAGTAGGACAGAAGGTAGATCTTGAAGGTTTCTTATATTGGTATGAGGGTGTTAATCCACACATCACATCAGTAACAGTTGTAGAATAATATTGATTTAATAGATAAAAAACGGTATGTAAGAGCAATGAGTTAAAGCGTTTGCTATTTTGAGTTTAAACTTAAATTTATAAATTTGCGGTGTAGAATCATTTCTACGCCGTTTTTTTATGGCATAAGCCTGATGCCTCTACCTAATCTAATTTATGATATTCACCTATGAATTCTTTTGAGTTCATAGGGACTTCTTACTTTCGTTAGAGGATATGACGGCAGAAGAAGCTCTCAATGCCTAAATTTGAAAAAAATAATTACTGAAGTGAAAAGTTTATTTCCGCTCTGAAATAAATAATTTGTATTTAATAATTGATTTTTTAATAAATTTTTAATATAATGATAAAGGGTCTGTGAGTATGAGACTATATTGAATAGAAAAATAAATGAATACGAAAGGGGAAAAGAAATGTTTAGTATCAGTAATTTTATTCCATTTGAAGGAAGTCAGGGAAATGACGACATTGATATCGTAGCAGAGAGAGGAGCGTTCAAGGTAATCGAGTATAAGAGAGATCTTAGCGTATATCCTGAGACTGCAGCAACTGCATATTTTTCAGCACAGATGAATGTGCATAAAAGACAGGTAATATGCGACTTATCAAAGTCAAATGTTACACTTCAGGCAGGAGCTATGCAGTGGACAATCGGAAATGTAAATGCAACAACAGGCGTAAAGGGCGTTGGAGACTTCTTTGGTAAGGCGCTTAAGGGTGTTGTAACAAAGGAAAGCGCAATTAAGCCTGAGTATACAGGTGATGGAATACTTGTATTAGAGCCTACTTATAAGTATCTTCTTCTTGAGGATGTTGCTGATTGGAACGGCGGTTTAGTAGTAGAGGATGGAATGTTCCTTGCAAGTGAGGCAGATGTTAAGCATTCACTCGTAGCAAGAAGCAACATATCTTCAGCCGTAGCAGGTGGAGAGGGGTTATTTAATCTCTCACTTGAGGGAAGAGGAATTGTTGCTCTTGAGTCATTTGTACCAAGAGAAGAACTTATTATAATGAATCTTCAGGATGATGAGGTAAAGATCGATGGAAATATGGCAGTTGCATGGAGCAAGAGCCTCAAGTTTACAGTAGAAAGATCAGGAAAGAGTCTCATTGGATCAGCAGCATCAGGTGAAGGTCTTGTAAATGTATATCGCGGAACAGGTAAGATCCTTATGGCACCGGTTAGAAAGTTCTAATAAATACAAGTTTATCATGTCGGGTAGTGCGGATTCTGCTAGAGAGCAGAAGGATACCACTGCAGTATAGAGACCGGTGAGGAATATGAGTTTCAGTAACAGTAATCAGAATTCCAAGAAACAAATAATCTAAAAATAACTCTTATAGAAAAAAGATAATGCGAAAACAGCACTCTGTAGCAAATGGGTGCTGTTTTTGTATTTTACCAATAGGAATGATACTTGACAAGTCGGTTTTTATATGTTAAAAAATGTTTTTATAAAGTTGCTTTATAGTAACGAAGATTTTTTAGCAGACTATTGGAAGGATTTGCGCAATTCATGGAAAATAAGCAGGAAATACTAAGTGAAACCGGCGAAAAGCATAAAAGACGCGTCAGATATAAGGGAACACACCCACGCAAATTTGAGGAAAAGTACAAGGAATTAAATCCGGAAAAATATTCCGACACAGTTGCCAAGGTAATAAGTAAGGGAAGTACTCCAGCAGGTATGCATATTTCCATTATGGTAAAGGAAATATTAGATTTTCTTAAGATTAAGCCGGGGCAGAAGGGATTAGACTGTACGCTTGGCTATGGCGGCCATACAAGAAAGATGTTAGAGCAGCTTGGAGGCGAGGGCCATATGTATGCTCTTGACATAGACCCGATAGAAATAGTTAAAACAACTGAAAGGCTTGCATCTCTTGGCTATACCTCAGAAAAATTTACACCCATAAGAAAGAATTTTGCTTATATTGACGAGGTAGCAAAGGAATATGGCCCCTTTGATTTTCTTTTAGCAGATCTAGGAGTATCTTCAATGCAGATAGATAATCCTGAGAGAGGCTTTTCTTATAAGCTAGAGGGCCCGCTTGATTTAAGACTTGATCCAAGCAGCGGAATTTCGGCGGCAGAGAGATTAAAAGAGTTAAGTAAGGATGAAATAGAAGGAATGCTGATTGAAAATTCAGATGAGCCTTATGCTAAAAAGATAGCAGCAGAAATAATAAAGACTTACCGGAGAGGTAAGAAAATCGAGACAACGACACACCTAAAGGAAGCAATAGAAAGAGCCCTGAGCTTTCTTCCTGCTGGTGATGAGAAAAAGGATATTTTAAAAAAGACCTGTCAGAGGGTATTTCAGGCACTTAGGATCGATGTAAATAGTGAGTTTGAAGTGCTTGACAGGTTCCTTAACAATCTTCCGTCTGCCATGGCAAAGGGAGGCAGAATTGCAATCCTTACCTTCCATTCAGGAGAGGACAGACTTGTTAAAAAAGCTTTTAATTACTATTTAAAGAGCGGAGTGTTTTCTGAAGTATCAAAGGAAGTAATAAGGCCATCGGCGAATGAGTGCAGAGCAAACGGCAGAGCAAGATCTACAAAGATGCGCTGGGCCGTGATGGCTTAAAGATTAAGGAAAAATTATTTTAAAAGATATAATTAATTCACAGAATGAACACTTTTTTCGTTTAAAATCTCATCAATCAGTTTTAAGCATTAGTATGTAAAGTGACTTATTTTAATATTTATTGGAGGTAAAAAATATGGGAACAATTGAAACAAAAGCTTATGCAAAGATTAATTTAGCACTTGATGTAACAGGTGTGCGTGATGACGGTTATCACATGGTAAAGATGGTCATGCAGACACTTAGTCTCCATGATAGACTGTTTATTACAGAGACAGACGATGATAGGATTTCGGTAAGTACAAACCTTCCATTTCTTCCAACGGGCAAGGCAAATCTGGTTTATCTTGCTGCTTCAGTTTTCCGTGAGAAGACAGGATTGACCAAGGGAGTACATATTTCATTAAATAAGCATATTCCTGTAGCAGCAGGTCTTGCGGGCGGAAGCAGTGATGCAGCAGCTGTTCTTAAGGGAATGAACACTCTTTTTAATACAGGGCTCTCAAATGATGAGCTTAAGGATATTGCATTAAGACTTGGAGCAGATGTACCATATTGTCTTATTGGTGGAACTGTGCTCTGTGAGGGCATAGGAGAAGAACTTACTCCTTTACGCAATGCACCATATGCAAATGTAATCCTTGTAAAGCCAAAGGTATCAGTATCAACAAAGCATATCTATGAAAAGCTTGAATTAAATGAAAATTCAGATCATCCAGATGTGGATTCAATGATAAAGGCCATTTCTGATGGCAATTATGTAGGAGTATCATCTAAGGTAAAGAATATTCTTGAGCCGGTTACAGCTTCAGAATATCCGGAAATCAAGGAAATAGAGCAGATGCTCCGCGAAAATGGCGCTGATTGTGCAGCAATGAGCGGCAGCGGTCCTACAGTATTTGGACTTTTTACAGATAGAGAAGTAGCACAGAAGGCCTTCTTCAAGTTCAAGGAAGATGGCAAGTATGCTAGAAATGTATTCCTTACAGGCTATAAGTACAATATTAATCTCTAATATGATTTAAATAAAATAGTTTAGTATATTAAAAATATGAAAGCCATGTAGATTGATGTCTGCATGGCTTGTTTTTTTAAAAGAAAGATGCTATTATTATTTGGGAAAGCAGGATTAAATATGCGCAAAAAGGCCAGAAATATAGGTAAGATGAGCCGCTAAAAGACAGGCGTAGCCATTTGATAGATAGATAAAAACTTGCTAGATAGAATGAGATTAAAAAGTTAAAAGATTAAAAGGTTAAAAGATTAAAAAGTTAAAAGATTAAAAGGTTAAAAGAATAAAGATGAAAATATAGAGACGGAGAGCTTATATGGAAATGAAGGATAAGGATTTAGAGGTCGAAATTACTATTCAGAGCATTAATGAGACCTATGCCGTTGCAGGTTTATCTGCTGAGGCAGATAAGGATAGCACCGCGGTAAAGGTGGACGGAAAGGTATCAAGGAGAGGCGAAAAGCTCTATATAAGGTATGAGGATGCAATCATAATCGCTGATTCAGAGAACTTTTCCTATAAAAAAGGAAAGGGAGAAAAGCCGGAGGTTGTGCTTAAGGTCGCACTTCCTTTGACTGCAGAGAAGATCAGGAGACTAGGGACACAGGAGTATATTTATAGAGGGAAGAATTACAACAATGACAAAGCAGGTGGTTGCATAATTAATACCAGCGGTGCCACAATTGTGTTCGATGTGGTGCTTGAAAAATTTGAAATTTACGAAAGTTTCGAAAAGATGAGTTTAAACTTTGTTTATACTTTATGGAGTAACGAATCCAGGGTGATGAGGAATCAAATACTGATAAATACCGCAAAAAAGCAGAAAAGTTAAAATTGTAACAATGAAAAAGTAATATTAATTATAAAGCAATTACTACCAAATAGCGAAAATTTTCGTTAAAGCATCTTAAAGAAGTTTATATAAAATTTAGTGTTTCGACACAAAATAACCATATTTGTGTGTTACATTAATTATGGATAGTGTATAAAAACACTTTCTACTCCCACCCTATTATTATAATATGGTAATAACATTACCGGAAGGAAGAGCTGCCCTAAGTGGCTCTTTTTTTCATGCCTGGATTTAGAGTAAAAATATGTAAATTAAACTATTTACCGTAAATTTAGATTGAAGGTAAAAGCCATTTATGATATAATGCGCATAGCAAATATAATCGAGGTGGTATATGTTTGACAAAAAACCAAAATTGAAAAAGCGAAGGACTCAGTCCTTTCAGATAATGATCTTAGGCTTTTTTGCACTGATCGTTTTAGGGGCACTTCTTTTGATGCTGCCGATATCTTCTAAGGATGGAACGGTAACGAACTTTGCAGATACCATGTTTACGGCGCTATCTGCTACGTGTGTTACAGGTCTTATAGTTCAAGATACAGCAACACATTGGTCGATATTTGGACAATGCATAATAATACTGCTTATCCAGATAGGTGGTATGGGCGTAATTACTGTAGCCATAGCAATAACAATGATTTCGGGAAAAAAGATAGGTCTAAAGCAGAGAAGTGCAATGCAGGACGCAATATCAGCGCCACACCTTGGTGGAATTCTTAGATTTACATCTTTTATCCTAAGAACCTCCTTTGCCATAGAGTTTATCGGTGCGGTGCTTTTAATGCCGGTATTCATAAAGGATTTTGGGCTAAAGGGAATATGGTATGCATTTTTCCATTCAATATCAGCCTTCTGTAATGCGGGCTTTGATTTGCTTGGAATAAGAGAAAAGTTCTCCTCTCTTACAAGCTATAGCGATAATGCTTATTTTAATGTGGTAATAATGCTTTTGATTGTTATAGGCGGCATAAGCTTTATGACCTGGACAGACATAAAGACGAATAAGCATCATATAAAAAAGTATTCTCTTCAAAGTAAGATAATTCTTCTTACCTCAGCTGTTCTTATAGTTATTCCGGCAATATTCTTTTTTTGCTCTGAATATACCAATGAGCCGCTTGGAAAGAGAATTCTCTATTCAGTATTTCAGTCTGTAACGACAAGAACTGCAGGTTTTAATACAACAGACCTTGCACAGATGAAGGAGTCAGGAACTCTTGTCATGATACTCCTCATGATTGTCGGTGGTTCTCCCGGATCAACGGCAGGTGGTATGAAGACAACTACAATAGCAGTGCTTTTCTTATCTGCAATAGCAGTATTTAATAGGAAAAATGATGTAGTTGCATTCAAGAGAAGAATTGATGAGGATACCGTCAGAAGTGCAGGTGCAATACTTTTCATATACATAGTATTATTTATAACAGGCGGCATTGCAATTAGTCTCATAGAGGGCCTGCCTCTTCTTACCTGTCTTTTTGAGACTGGCTCTGCGGTTGGAACAGTAGGACTTACGCTTGGAATTACAAGCTCTCTTACACTTCCATCAAGAATTATCTTAATGTTCCTTATGTTCTTTGGTAGAATGGGAGGACTTACAATGATTTACGCAGCAGTTCCATCAAGCGCAAATGAGGTTGCAAGAATGCCTCTTGAAAAGGTAACAGTTGGCTAATAGAATGCTAAAAAATGCTTATGAAAAGCTTATGAAATGCTATAGAGCGTGGAAAAAGAGCTGATAGAGTGTTAATATAGTATTGATAGAGCATTATAGGGCGTAGAATAAAGAAAAATAGTAGCAAGGAGAGATATATATGGTATCAGTTTTAATTATTGGAGCAGGTCAGTTCGGAAGCATGATTGCAAAGAAGATGACAGAGCTTAAGTGTGAAGTAATGGCAATAGATCAGGATGAGGAAAGAGTTAATTCTATTCTTCCTTATGTAGCAAATGCTCAGATTGGAAACTGCACAAATGAGGAATTTATGCAGACTCTTGGAATTAGCGATTATGATGTCTGCATAGTTTCAATCGGAACTAACTTCCAGACATCTCTTGAAACTACCTATCTTCTTAAGGAATTAGGAGCAAGAGTTGTTGTATCAAGAGCAACCAATGAAGTTCAAAAGAAGTTCCTTTTACGTAACGGCGCTGATGATGTTGTATACCCAGAGCAGCAGATGGCAATGAGGGTAGCAACTAAATATGCATCAGAGGCAATTCTCGATTTTGTACAGCTTGATAGCAGCTATTCAATTTACGAGATGGCAGTTCCGGATGAGTGGGACGGAAAGCAGATACTCGAGCTTAATATCAGACAGAAGTTCGATCTTAATATTATTTCAGTTAGACATGCCGGAACAGTTACAGTTCCAAGAGCAGATACCGTAATGCATGAGGGTGATGTAGTATTTGTAATCGGAAGCATAAAGGATATTCAGAAGTGCTTTAAGATCTAAGGCATAAAGGATATTCAGAAGTGCTTTAAGATCTAAGGCATGGAATGGATTTCTGATTATATCAGCCTTTTAAAGGATAGACAAAGCGTAATGAATTAAAGCTGACAAGTAAAGTCAGAGAATAAAAGCCTCTAGGCAAATAAGCTTAAGGAGTTGTAATAAAAGCTCTTTAAGAAGTATGTGCCTGGAGGCTTATTTTTTTGATATTTAATTTCCTTATTTTGTAATTTTGTATTTCGTGCTGCAAACAGGTGATATTTCAAGAAATAAATATCTAGTTAGTTAAGGAAGATCACTTGGAGATTTTTTTATAGGCTAGGGGAGTATAGCCTGTTTCTCTCTTAAATATGGCTGAAAACTTGCTCTGGTTTTCATAGCCGATATTTTCAGATATTTCTAAAATGGATAAATCGGTAGATAATAGAAGCTCTTTTGCCTTTTCAATTCTTAAATTTAATAGATATTCGGAGATGTTTTCACCAAATACCCCTTTGAAATAGTTTTTTAGGCTTGTTTCGCTTACTTCGCTCTGTTCTGCGAGTTCTCTTATGGGGATCCTTTTACTAAGATCTGAAGTGATTATTCTTTCAACAGCCTTTGCAATTCTTATCTGCTGTGCAGTCATGGCGTTCTTTTTAGATGGATAGAGCTTTGCAAAGCTGGTTGTGAGAAGTCTTAGTATAAGAAGCGTGTTGAGTTTTATGAGGCTTCTATCATTAGCCTTTAAGCGGTTAAGCTCAGATAGTGCAGCGAAGGGAGGGTAAAGCACATCAAGGGATTCGGTGCAGAAGGAAAAATCTTCTGATAAATAATTATCCACGATGGAAGAAATATTGATTTTAAATTCGTCTAAGAGCGAATTTTTAATCTTTAACACCTCATCAGTAATAAATATTTCTATTCCTTCATATGAGGCTGAGGGGTAATTGTAGGAGTTTTGGGCCATTTCCTTGCTGATTGTAAGGTTTCCTGCTGAAATATAGAGATAATTGTTATCTCTGGTATATATCTCACATATGCCGTTTGAGCAGTAATTGATTGATAAAAGCAGATTATTATAGGCATCCGAGCATTCATCTATGGCAGGAAGTTTTTTTGAATGAATGTGATTAAATATCAGGGAGATACCTGGCATAAGAGAATAGTATTCCATATAGCTCTCGTTACCATTATAGCTTAGGGTATATCCATTAGGGGTGCCTCTTACCTTAAAATTGATTTTTTCAAGCGCGGATAATTGACTTTTTAGTGTATCATTCATAGAAAACTCCTTTTTTAGAGTGATATGGTTTGAATCACAAAAGTTCTTTATTAAAAAATCAGGTACTTAAAAGTATAGCACTAAATGCTATTTGGGACAATAATCCTAAATGAGAATAAAAGTCGTTAATAATAAGAAAAACTAGAAATTTATTAAATGCTAAATGGATTAAAAATGTCCGTTTGGTTATAGACTGGGGAAAGAATTTGATGTAATATTTCTGACGTTAGCACCGGGTAACAAGACGGCAGATTATAATAAAGGAGATGGATATTTATAAAAAATAATGGAGGAAAGTTTATGAAGGAAAAGAAAAAATCTGCCATAGCATGGGTAATAAAATGGGCAGGTTATAAGAAAAGCAAGTATGTATTAAGTCTTATACTTGCTATGATCAATGTTGTATTTAGAATGTTGCCATTTTTTGTAATAGGCGACATTGTAAATATGCTTTTAAAGGAAAATAAGAATATTAATGATTATATTCCTAAAATAATAATGATAATAGCATTTTATCTTGTAGCAGAGATAACTCATTCCTGGTCAACGCTTGAATCACACGAGGCGACCTTTGAGGTTTTAAAGAGCATAAGAAAGGAATGCTGTGATAAACTTGAAAGAGTATGTCTTGGATTCATAAAGGATACGCCATCAGGCTCCTTTAAGAATACGATATGTGAGAGAGTAGATAGTATAGAAACTACACTTGCACATATAGTACCAGAATTTACATCTAATCTATTAGCGCCGATTGTAATAGTTATTTATCTCTTCAGCATTGACTGGAGAATGGCGCTAATAACATTTATACCGGTGATTGTGGGCTTATTGTTTTTTGGACTTATGATGGTAGGTTATGAAGGTTTTTATAAGGAAACCATTGAATCAACAAAGCAGCTTAATGATACAGCTGTAGAATATATAAACGGAATTGAAGTAATAAAGGCCTTTGGTAAAACCGAAAGTTCTTATGAAAAGTTCAAGGCAGCAGCAAAAAGAAATGCGGCATCCTTCATAAACTGGATGAGACATAGCCTTGTAGGACAGACGGTCGGACTTACGGTAATGCCTTATTTTCTTCTTACAATACTTCCTTTTGGCGGGATGTTCGTATCAAAGGGAACACTTGCGGTAAGTGATTTCATAATGTGCATAGTTCTATCACTTTGCGTTGTAGGCCCGGTAATGATATTAGCAGCCTACGTAGACGATCTTGCAAAGCTTAGTGCAGTAATAGGAGAGGTTACTAACATCCTGACACAGGAAGAATTAGATAGACCGGAAAAAACGGGGGAAAAACCAAGGGATAATAGCGTAAGTCTAAAAAGTGTGACCTTTGCCTATAAGGTGCAGGAGGTTCTTCATGGAATAAGTCTTGACATGAAGGCTGGATCCGTTAATGCGCTCGTGGGTCCATCTGGAAGCGGAAAGTCCACAGTAGCAAAGCTTATAGCCTCTTTCTGGGATCCAAAATCAGGAAGCGTAAAGATAGGCGGAGTGGACATAAGGAATATTTCGCTCGAAGATTACAATAACATGATTGCCTATGTATCACAGGATAATTATCTTTTTAATGAAACGGTAAGGGAGAATATAAGACAGGGAAGGCCTGAAGCTAGTGATGCTGAGGTTGAAGAGATTGCTAAAAAGAGCGGCTGTCATGATTTCATAATGGGGCTTGAAAAGGGCTATGATACAGTCGTAGGAGGTGCAGGCGGACATTTATCAGGCGGTGAGAGACAGAGAATTTCAATAGCTAGGGCAATGATGAAAAATGCTCCTGTAGTAATATTAGATGAGGCAACAGCCTACACCGACCCTGAAAATGAGGCAATAATACAAAGCTCTCTTGCAAAGCTTGTAGCAGGAAAGACTCTTATAGTAATCGCACATAGACTTTCAACAATAAAGGATGCGGATCAGATATTTGTAATTAAAAATGGAAATCTAGAAGCTAAGGGCACTCATGAGGAGCTTCTAAAGAGCTGCAGTCTGTATGATGAAATGTGGAAGGCGCATGTACAGGTAAAGGACAGAGCAGAGGAGGTACGTGCATGATATCTATATTAAAAAAATTTTTCAAATTTTCAGGTGAAGAAAATGAAAAAAAATTCAAGCTTGCAATAATACTAGGAGTCATAGATGCACTTATGTCTGCCTGCAGGATCCCTGCGATAATGTACATTATGATGGGAATAATAAACAAAGAGCCTCTTGAAAAATATATATGGGGTTCACTTGCAATAATGGGAGTGACAGTTTTAATATCAATTCTGATAAAGATGAAAACTACCATGCTTCAGACAAGAGCAGGCTATAACTGTGCAGCCTTTAAGAGAATTGAAATTGCAGAAAAGTTAAGATTTCTTCCGATGGGATATTTTAATGAGAACAGCATCGGATATATAGCATCAATAACGACAAACACTATGGAGAGCCTCGGGGACATTGCTACTAGAATAGTGATGGTAGCCTCGAAGGGATTTCTTGAGACAGCAACCATAATCATAATGATGGCGTTCTTTGATTACCGCATAGCTCTCATTGCTTTTGCAGGAAGCGCGGTATTTCTGCTAGTAAATAATATGATGCAGAATGCAGGAAAGGAAGTGTCTAAGCAGAAGCAGCGCTGTGATACAGAGGTCGTAAATCAGGTAGTTGAATATATACAGGGCATTTCTGAAGTAAAATCCTATAATTTATTCGGAAAACAGGCTAAAAAGCTTGATATAGCAAATTCGGCAAGTGCAGAAACAAACATAAAAATGGAAAAGGTTTTTGTTCCATATCATTTTGCGCAGGCTATAGTCGTAAAGCTTACAGGTGCAGCCATTATGGCGGCTTCTATTTTACTATACATAAATGGAAATATGAGCCTTCTTTATGCAATAGGAATGAGCCTTGCAGCTTTTATGCTTCTTGCAAGCCTTGAAACAGCAGGAAACTTTTCATCCTTGTTCCATTTGATAAATGCATATGTAGATAAGGGAAATAGTGTATTAGAGCTTGATACAATGGATGTAGATGGTGAGGCCATAGAGCCTTCAAGTTACGATATAGAGCTCAAGGATGTTGAATTCTCATATGAAAAGAAGAAAATAATAAATGGAATTTCCCTAAAGATTCCAGAAAAAACTACAACAGCAGTGGTAGGTCCTTCAGGAGGAGGAAAGACGACAATAACAAAGCTCATTGCCAGGTTCTGGGATGTTGATTCGGGTGAGGTGCTCCTTGGAGGAAAAAATGTTAAGGACTATAGTATGAACAGCCTGATGAAAAATTTCTCCTTTGTATTTCAGAATGTATATCTGTTTAATGACACAATTGAAAATAATATTAAATTTGCAAAGCCAGATGCTACCCATGAAGAAGTAGTAGAGGCTGCCAAAAAGGCATGCTGCGATGAATTCATAAGTAAGCTTCCCAATGGTTATAACACTATCATAGGAGAAGGCGGCGCAAGTTTATCGGGCGGCGAAAAGCAGAGAATTTCCATAGCTAGAGCTATAATGAAGGATTCGCCTATAATAATACTAGATGAGGCTACGGCAAATGTAGACCCTGAAAATGAAAAGGAGCTTACTCTTGCCATTGAAGCGCTCACTAAGGAAAAGACCATCATCATGATAGCACATCGCTTAAAGACAGTTAGAAATGCAGATCAGATAGTAGTTATAGATGATGGAAGGATTGTTCAAAAGGGAACCCATAATGAGCTTATGCAAAAGGAAGGAATTTATAGAAGATTCGTAGATTCAAGAAAACTAGCTGTCAGCTGGAAAATCTAAGAAACGCTTATTGACAATAAATTTTTTTTATGCTACTATGAGGGCGGAAAAAGAAAGGAGTCAAAATGAGTGAATTTATTATTTTGGCCATTCCTTTTCTGGGAACCTCTCTTGGCGCAGCACTCGTCTTTTTGATGAAGGATAATATTAATCCTAAGCTTGAAAAGGCGCTTTTAGGCTTCGCAGCAGGGGTCATGATTGCGGCCTCGGTATGGTCGCTCCTTAATCCATCCATAGAGATGGCGCAAGCGCAGCATATGATAAGCTGGCTACCTGCGCTTGTTGGATTTCTTCTTGGTATAGCATTTTTATTTGCAATTGATAAAACTGTACCGCATCTGCATTTAGAAAGTGATAAGCCAGAGGGTGTAATTACCGGCTGGTCAAAAACAACACTTATGCTCTTTGCGGTAACTATTCATAATATACCGGAAGGAATGGCAGTAGGCGTAGCCTTTGCCGGAGCTAAAATGTCGGGCTCTGGAATAAGTACTGCGGCGGCAATGGCGCTTGCAGTAGGAATTGCAATACAGAATTTCCCGGAAGGGGCTATAATTTCAATGCCTCTTTGTAACGAAGGAATGAGCAAGAAAAAATCGTTTTTATGCGGAGTATTATCTGGAATTGTAGAGCCAATTGGGGGCTTTGTGACGATTCTTTTAGCATCTCAGATTCAGGTATTCCTGCCATATCTGCTTGCTTTTGCAGCAGGAGCAATGATATATGTCGTTGTAGAGGAACTGATTCCTGAATTTCAGCAGGGAGAACATTCAGATATAGGTACAATCGGTACGGCTATCGGCTTTGCACTTATGATGGTGCTTGACGTGGCACTTGGATAATGCTCTAAGAAATGGGAATGTGATAAAATAGTAAATGTAATGAAAAGTGAGGAAGTCATGAAGGTGACTGCCTCACTTTTTAGTTAAAAAATAGAATAAAATGTAATTCTACAGCTGTAGTACCACTTGCATAATGAAGATTTATTTGGTAAAATAAAAAGTGATGTATGTATAACTGTTTGGCTACTTGCATGGCAATTTGCAAGTGAAAGGAATGGCATGGAACGCAGGGATAAAATAAATTATTATCTTGATATAGCAGAAGCAGTTCTAAAGCGTGGAACCTGTCTTAGGAGATTGTACGGAGCAGTAATAGTAAATAATGATGAAATAATATCTACCGGCTATGTTGGCGCCCCAAGAGGAAGAAAGAACTGTTCAGATCTTGGCTTTTGCACAAGGACGAAGCTAGGTGTGCCAAGAGGTCAGAGGTATGAACTTTGCAGAAGCGTGCATGCAGAAATGAACGCTATCATCAGTGCGCCCCGCGAAAAAATGCTAGGAGCGACCTTATACCTTGTGGGCATAGAGGTTATGGACGGAGGATATGTAAAAAATGCCGATTGCTGCTCGATGTGCAAGAAAAATGTCATTAATGCGGGAATTGAAAGAGTTATTATCAGAGATAGCAGGGATGAATACAGAGTCGTGAATGTCTGCGACTGGGTAGACAATGATGAGTCACTTGAGGGTAAATTAGGATATTAGCGGTAAGACAGGAAAAGCACATCTAAGTCTTATCTTTAATAGAAAAGAGAATAGATGATAATAATAGATTTTATAAGAATAATAAGATCGTTTACTAAAAAGCTGTCTGACGACTATGTAGGGCCATTTGCCGCGCAGGCAGCTTATTATATTTTTATTTCCTTTATTCCCTTTGTAATTTTCTTTATGGCGCTGTTAAAGTACATACCGGTATCCGTTGAGGAATTGTTCTCAGTAGTAAAGCTGATGTTTCCTGAAACGATAACCGGATTATTATCAAGTTTAGCTAATCAGATCATAGATTCAAGTTCGGGAGCGGTAATTTCGGTATCCATCGTTACGGCGCTGTGGATGGCTTCGAAAAGTTTTTACGCCATAGTAAAGGGGCTTAGGGGAATTTATAAAAAGAAGCAGAAGAATTACATAATAAGCAGATTGTTCGGTCTGTTATATACAGTAGTATTTGCTGTCGTACTGATAGCGATAATGATTGTATACGTATTTGGAAACTGGATCTATCATTTTTCAATAGACAAGTTTCCTATACTGGAAAATCTGTCTGCACTCGTTTTGAGTTTCAGATTTGTAATTGGACTTGCTGTCTTAACTCTTGTATTTGCGATAATGTACAAATTCTGTGCAGGTCAAAAGAGTTCTTTATTAAAAAGCATTCCAGGAGCTGTTATTTCAGCTATTGGCTGGATCGTTATATCTTATGCATATTCAATATATATTGATAGATATGCCTGGCAGCATTCGTTTTATGGCTCGCTTACGGCAATTATTCTTTTGCTCATCTGGCTCTATGCAATTATGTACATGATGTTCATAGGAGCTGAGATAAATAGGCTATTATTCGAGCCTGAGGTGAGAGAGGAGCTTGCAAATTTTGTTAGAAGCTCTAAAAACGAGTGGAAGAGCAAAATTGATTCGAGAAATAAAAAGAAGGCTTCCCAAAAAGAAAAAATTCAAAAATAAAATAGTCAAAAATAGAGTAGTCAAAACAAAGTAACCAAAAAAAGTAATCAAAAAGAAGTAATAAATGTGAGGAAGTAAATTTATGACAGCTAGGATGTGCAAGGCAGATATGGCAAATAGTCTGTTTGAAGATGCAGCTAGTGAAAAAGAAAAGGAGCGTTTTAAGAGGGTTTCTGAGGAAGTCATAAATAAGGCTGTATTAAGAGATGGTGGAATAGGCACGCTGTCAGAAAAGACCACGCATGCAGTATTAAAGGAGTTCTTCATGCAAGGCGAGGAAGGCGCGGATGCAGAGGTGCCACTAGAGGGTTATGTCGCTGATATTTACGGAGAAAAATGCGGCGTAATAGAAATACAGACAAGGAATTTTGGGAAAATGAAGGCCAAGCTTTCAGCATTTCTTCCAAAGTATAAGGTGACGATAGTCTATCCTATTGCTCATCACACTCAGCTTAGATACATAGAGCCTGAAACAGGAAGGGTCACAGAAGGAAAAAGGAGCAATTACGTGGGCTGTGTTTATGAACTGTTTGGAGAGCTGTGTCATATAATTCCTTTCCTTGGAAATGAGAATTTAAGCTTTAAAGTGGCACTGTTAGAGGAAGAAGAGTTCCGCATGGCAGACGGTTTTGGAAAAAATAAGCATAGGCGTGCCACCAAGTGCGACAAGCTTCCGCAGGCGCTCTATAAGTTAGTAGAAATAAAAAATACTAAGGATTTTATGAAATTCATACCAGATATGCTAGTGGAGCCTTTTTCAGTAAAGGAACTGGCAGAGGCTGCGTATATTAACAGATATTATGCTCAGACGGTAATCCAGCTGCTTTACGATATGGGAGTGGTGGATTTTGCTGAAAAAAGAGGCAGAGAGTATCTTTATGTCAGAGTAAGGGGAATGAGTACCTTCAGCAAGCCTTGATTCATCGGCTAGGTGAGGGGATGCTTTGTGCGATATAATTTTACATGGAATTTACCTAGACTAGGCTTTAATTACATATTTTTGTATTATAATGGAATAACTAGTCAAATCCGTTAAGGGTTATGGTGATTTTTGCAACTAATCGGAGGGTTTACAATGGACAATTTAAAGTGTTTTTGCAACAGAGAGCTTTCGTGGCTTAAATTTAATGAGAGAGTATTAGATCTTGCAGGAGCTGAAAAGACGCCAATAGGAGAAAGACTGAATTTCCTGTCTATTTACCAGTCAAATCTTGATGAATTTTTCATGGTAAGAGTAGGTACTTTAGTTGATCAGATGCAGATTCCTGACTTTAGAGAAAATAAAACTCATATGAGTGCAAAGGAGCAGCTAGAGGAGGTATTCAAGCGCTATAAGGAGATTGAAAAAAAGAAAAATCATATCTATTCAAATCTTCTTCATGAGCTAGAGGCCTTTGGTATTCATCTAGTTGATTATAAAAGTGCTACTGCAGCCATGAAGAAGGAACTTGTGAAGCTTTTTGATAATAGCATTGCGCCGTATCTTTCTCCGATCATTACAGGAAAGCCTATGCCATTTCCGTTTATGGTAAATAAACAGCAGTATGTTGTTACAAGACTTAGCACAAAGGGAGGAAAGCCGAAAATCGGTGTCATTAATTGTGCTAATGATGAATTCCCGAGATTTATAGCGGTTCCGGGAAGAAAGAGCGAATTTGTTCTTTCTGAGCAGGTCATCTTAAATAATGTAGACCGAGTGTTTAAGCAGTTCAAGGTAGAGGAGAAGGCCATAATCAGAGTTACTAGAAATGCAGATATAGATGCAGATGAAATTTACGATGAAAGCATGGATTATAGGGACATCATGGAAACTCTCATTAAGCAGAGAAAGAGACTTAGCCCGGTTCGCCTTGAAGTATCTGAAAAGCTATCAAAGCCTTTTAGAAAAGAGCTATGCGGATATCTGGGAATGGATAAGGAGCATATTGTTCTAGTTTCCTCTGATATGGATTTAACTTATGTAAGTAAGATGAAGGCACTTTTACCTGATGATAAGTCTCTTTATTATGCAAAAAGAATACCAAGGGGAAGCCTTGGCCTTAATATGAAGGGAAGCATCATTAATCAGGTAATTAAAAAGGATAGACTTTTATCTTTCCCGTATGAGAGCATTAGGCCATTTCTTGCAATGCTCCATGAGGCAGCCTTTGATCCTAATGTAATATCCATAAAGATGACACTTTACCGTCTTGCAAGCCGCAGTAAGGTAATAGATGCCCTTGTAGATGCGGCAGAAAATGGCAAGCAGGTAACTGTACTTATAGAGCTGAGAGCAAGATTTGATGAAGAAAATAATATTGAATATTCAAGAAAGCTTGAAGAGGCAGGGTGCCACGTTATTTACGGACCTACTGGCTATAAGGCACATGCAAAACTCTGCCTTATCACAAGAAGAAATACCGGAAGCGGTGCAGGAAGTGATAAGAGCGCAATAAGCTATATTACTCAGGTAGGAACCGGTAACTATAATGAAAAAACTTCAAAGCTCTATACTGACCTTTCCCTTATGACAGGAAACAGGGAAATAGGAATGGCAGCAGAGCAGGTTTTTGATGCGCTTACGGCACGTAAGCTGGTCAAGGACATAGACACTCTTTTAGTTGCACCTTACTGCTTGCAGAACAGGATAGTAGCCTTCATTGATGAAGAAATAGAAAAGGCAAGGGAAGGAAAGCCGGCATATATAGGTGCAAAGCTCAATTCGCTTACCGACAAGGTAATCATTGATAAGCTCATAGAGGCTTCTCAGGCAGGAGTAAAGATACAGCTCATAATAAGAGGAATATGCTGCATTGTGCCGGGAATTGAAGGCTATACTGAGAATATTTCAGTTGTAAGTCTTGTAGGAAAGTTCCTTGAGCATTCAAGAATATATCGTTTTGGAATTGAGCCATCTGACAAGCTTTTCATTGCTTCGGCTGATTTTATGACCAGAAATACCGAAAGAAGAGTAGAGGTAGCTGTGCCTATTTTTGATACAAGAGTCAAGGATAGAATAAGATATATTTTTGATACCGTATACTCGGATAATGTAAATGGCAGAGATCTTAATTCTAACGGTGACTATGAATATAGGGATGCATCCGTAAAGGAAATTAATTCGCAGGAACTCTTATTTGCGGAGCATATGCATTCGTCAAAGGCATCTGATAGAAAGAAAGCCATGGAGGCGGCAAGACTTGCAGCGACATCTGGAAAGCCAGCAGTGCCAAAGGAGAGTGAGGGCAAAGCGCAGAAGGCTAGTGCGAGCGTAGAAAAGAAGAGTACCGCAAAGAAGAGTACTGCAAAGAAGAGTGCTGAAAATAAAGCAGTAAAAAAGAATGCTGCAAAGAATGGCACTGCAAAGAAAAGTACATCTAAAAAAAATGCAGATAATAAGGCAGCAGAAGTAAAGACTGACAAAAAAACAAAAGCTCTAAGGCAAACGGAGACTAAGATTCCAGAAAGCCTTAAAGCTAAGAATACTAGAAAGAAAAAATCTGAAAATTAAATAATTACAGGTCTTTAAGTAGAACTGAAAGACTCTTAACAAGCTCTGGTATTGTGCTCTCGAAATTGACGCCGTACCAGGGCTTTTTTGGATCATCTAGGGTTTCCTGAATAGTTATTGCAGTATAGTCTGCAGCTAACTTAAAGGAGTCGTGAAGAGATATGCCCTGAACAAGTGCGCCGACACTTACACTGGCGAAAATATCACCGGTACCATGGAAGGCGGCATCAATTCTATCTGCCTGATAGGTAAAGTATTTTCCAGAAACAGTATCAAAGCCATATACGCCAGTTTTACCAGGAAGTAAAGATACACCTGTTAAAACGACGATTTTAGAACCAAGAGCAGCAAGCTTATCAATAAGATGCTTTATATAAGACTCATCATAAGTAGTCTTGTATTCGGTGTTTGTCATGAAGCAGGCTTCGGTTATGTTAGGAACAATGATGTCTGCCTTTTTGCAGAGACCTGCGTTTAGAGCGGCATATTTTTCATCAAAGCCGGCATAGAGCTTTCCATTATCTGCCATTACAGGATCTATGAAGATGAGGGTGTCCTTCGTTTTAAAATCATCAAATATTTTTTCAGCAATGGCGATTTCTTCTTCAGAGCCTAAATAGCCGGTATATATTGCATCAAAGCTTTCCCCGAGGCTTTTCCAGTGCTCTGTTATTGGAACAAGCTCTGAGGTAAGATCTTTTACAGTGAAATTTTTGAACATTGTATGAGTTGAAAGTACTGCAGTAGGCAGGATTACAGTTTCAACTCCCATAGAAGATATGATGGGAAGGGCAACTGTAAGTGAGCATTTTCCTAAGCAGGATATATCTTGAATTGTAAGTATACGTTTCATAGTGCCTCCAGTTTATTTAATAGTTTTTGAATCTGTTTTTTGCATATTACGTGTGAGCATCCGTATTTTGCATCCGCGTTTGCCTATAGGTATTTTGTAAAAGACGTCTTTTTATATGGGTTTTATCTATAGGTGTTTAGTAATTGCCACCTTTTTATATGGGGGTTATCATATACGTTATAAATGCATATAATAATTAACATATGCCAGTACCTTTATAGGCGCTGGCATATGTTAGGTAATTCATAGATTATTATATGCAAAATTGAATATATATGAATAGTCAGATTGATACTATTTGATAAGACCAGATTGAATAAATTTATCCTTCTATACTTGGTTTAACACCCTTTAGTTCTTTTCTTGTTTTAAGAGAGACCATAAGAGGTATTACCATTAGGCACCAGGCGATAGGCTCAGAAACGATGATTCCCCAGTATCCGTACTTAGGAGTGAGAAGAATTACTACAACTACCTTAACAAGGAGCTCTAAAAAGCTTGATATTAATGGAGAAAACTTGTCACCGATGGCCTGAAGGGCGTTTCTTGTAATAGTAACAAGAGTTACAACAAAGAAGAATAAACAGTCGAACTGTTGGTATTTAACAGCCGTCTTAACTACAGGGCTATCAATGGAGTCGACGCTTGCAAGTAGTTTTATCAAATAAGGAAGTATTGTATAGCACATAATTATCATGAGTATGCACCATACCCAGGCCATTTTATAAACTAATCTTAAGCCGTATTTAATTCTTCCGTATTTTTTAGCACCAAGGTTCTGTCCGCAGTAGGTTGCCATGGTTGCACCTAAAATTGCAAAAGGCATCATCATGAAATCTGAAAGCTTTCTTGTAACCGTGTGGGCAGTGAGGATATCTTCATCAAATTTGTTGATAGTTGTGGATAAAGCTGCAGTACCTATGGCGACCATGGAAAGCATGAGGGCCATGGAAAGGCCTGTTCCGTAGAGTTTGATGTCAAGCTGGGCGTCTGGAGAAAAATCATACTTATCCACAATTAGAAGTGGATAATTTGTTAGTATGTGGATAAAACAGAGGATAAGTGAAACCAGCTGGGATAAAATTGTGGCTTCAGCGGCTCCTGCGATACCTCTTTTAAGTACTAATATGAAGAAGAAATCCAGACCGATATTTAATACAGCAGATATGATAAGGAATATCATAGGTGTCTTTGAATCGCCTATAGCTCTTAACAGGCTAGTTGCAAGGTTGTTAAAAGCAGTAATAATAAGGAACAAAAAAATTACTGAAATATAGGATTTTGCACCGCTATAGAGATTTTCCTTAACGTTGAAAAATTTTAGCAGCGGATCCAAAAACGTCATGCAGATAATTGTCATAATGGCTGCAGTTATGAGAGTAAGCTTTATGGCGTGAGCTACGTCCCTCTTTATTGCTTTTGTGTTATTTGCGCCGAAGTCATTTGCTACTATTAGTGAAAAGCCGTTTGTTAGACCAAAAAGAAAGCTTATCATGAGTGCACTAAGAGCACTGGTTGCACCGATCATGGCAATGGAGTCACCAGGAAGGGTAGCTCCGACTATCCAGGTGTCGGCAAGATTGTAGCATAGCTGTACACTGTTTCCTACAAGCAGCGGTATAGCAAACGAAATAATTAAGTTCAGGGGATTTCCCTGCGTCATGTCCTTCATACCTTTATTCATCTTATTTTCCCTCTTTAAATGTAAACGATTTCATATAATGACCGCGATATTCTATACCTAAATTGAAAATAAGTCAATGATTTTTACATAAACAATTCACAAGATTTCTTGACATAATTGGTAAAAAGATTTATTATAGAAAACGTATAAGTGGCTTGTAAAATATATGAATTTTTTACAAACCATTGAAAATGATTATAAATGATAATTAAGCGTAAGATGCGCAAATGGAGGAATGTTATGACAGAGTATAAGCCATTCAAAGAGGGCAAGGTTCGTGAAATTTATGATGCAGGAGATAGCCTTATTATGGTCGCAACAGACCGTATCAGCTGTTTCGATGTAATTTTAAAGAATAATGTTGATAATAAGGGTAAGGTCCTTACACAGATGTCAAAGTTCTGGTTTGACTACACAAAGGATATCCTTCCAAATCATATGATTTCTGTTGATACAAAGGATATGCCGGAGTTCTTTAGAACACCTGAATTTGAAGGCAGAAGCATGATGTGCAAGAAGCTTGAGATGCTTCCTCTTGAGTGCATTGTCCGTGGATATATTACAGGAAGCGGCTGGGCAAGCTATCAGAAGACTGGTCTTGTTTGCGGAATCAAGCTTCCAGAAGGCCTTAAGGAATCAGATAAGCTTCCTGAGCCTATTTATACACCATCTACAAAGGCTGAAATCGGTGATCATGATGAGAATATTTCATATGAGAGAAGCATAGCTCATCTTGAGAAGTTCTACCCGGGAAAGGGCGAGGAATATGCAGCAAAGCTTAAGGAGTATACAATTGCTCTTTACAAGAAGTGTGCAGATTATGCTCTTACACGCGGAATCATCATTGCTGATACAAAGTTCGAGTTCGGTCTTGATGAGAATGGAAATATATTAATTGCAGATGAAATGCTTACTCCAGACAGCTCACGTTTCTGGCCAGCAGAGGGATATGAGGCAGGACATGGACAGCCATCCTTCGACAAGCAGTTCGCACGTGACTGGCTCAAGGCTAATCCGGATAATGATTGGACTCTTCCACAGGATATTGTTGATAAGACAATCGGAAAGTACCTTCAGGGCTATGAGCTCCTTACAGGAACAAAGCTTGCATAAGAGCGCATAATAATAGTAAAGTGAGGGCAAAAGATGTTTGATGACATTCACATAGTGCTCGCATCGGCTTCGCCGAGAAGAAGCGAAATACTGACAAAAATGGGAATCACCTTCGAAAAGCTTCCTAGTGAAGCAGAGGCAGTTTTTAAGGATAAGGTAGATGAACCACTTAAGCCACATGAAAAGGCAGAGCAGCTTTCGTATGTAAAGGCTGCAGACATTGCCGGAAAGCTTCTTATGGGAGAAGCAAGAGTTGGAAAAATATCTAAGGGCGTTCTGATTATCGGAGCAGATACTGTTGTTTCAGCATACGGAGAAATTCTTGAAAAGCCGGAGGGCTTTGATGAGGCCTGCGTTATGCTTGATAAGCTTCAGGGCAGATGGCATGAGGTATATACCGGAGTTACTTTAGTATATATGCCGCCGGAGGCAGCTTCGGGGGCTCAGGGACTTGCAGGACATGAAAAGGCTAAGCAGAAGACCTTTAGTGTTTGCAGTAATGTAGAAATATATCCTATGTCAGGCGAAGAAATTGTAGATTATGTAGCCAAGGAAAAGCCTTATGATAAGGCAGGCGGATATGCCATTCAGGGAAGCTTTTGCAATTTTGTAAAGGCTATTGATGGCGACTATGAAAATATCGTAGGTCTTCCAGCATCAAGGCTATATCATGAAATAAAAGAAATTATATCAGAAGCTTAATTTGTCCTAAAAAGGTGAAGTTAATTCCCTAGGCATGATTCTTTTTGTGAAATTGTGTCTGGGGATTTTTTTATTAAATGAATCGGCGGAGGTACTTATTATGCAAAAATATATTATGGCATTAGATCAGGGAACTACAAGTTCTAGATGTATTTTGTTTGATGAGATGGGCAGCATCAGGTCTATGGCGCAGCAGGAATTTGAGCAGATTTATCCCAATCCGGGTTGGGTTGAGCAGAATCCAAGAGAGATCTGGTCTTCACAGCTTGCAGCGGCGGTTGAGGCTATGGGAAGACTCGGTATTACCATTGATGAGGTTGCAGGAATAGGTATCACTAATCAGAGAGAAACAACCATTGTGTGGGATAAGAAAACTGGTCAGCCTGTGTATAATGCCATTGTATGGCAGTGCCGCAGAACTTCGGATATGATAGAAAAGCTCTGCAGCGACGGGCTTAAGGAATATGTAAGAACGACAACCGGGCTGATTCCGGATGCATATTTTAGTGCAAGTAAAATTGCCTGGATACTTGAAAATGTAGAGGGTGTCCGCGAAAAGGCTGATAGGGGCGAGCTTGCCTTTGGTACAGTTGACAGCTGGCTTATCTGGAACCTTACAAAGGGCAGGGTACATGCTACTGATTATACGAATGCTTCAAGGACAATGCTCTTTGATATTCATAATTTAAAGTGGGACGAAAAGCTTTTAGAGTACTTTAAGATACCAAAGGAAATGCTTCCTGAGGTAAAGCCTTCGAGCTGTTTATTTGGAAATACAGAGAGCAGCGTAATAGGTGGAAGTATTCCTATTGGAGGAGTTGCAGGCGATCAGCAGTCAGCTCTTTTTGGACAGTGCTGTTTTGAAAGAGGAGATGTCAAGAATACCTACGGAACAGGAAGCTTTATCCTCATGAACACCGGAAAGGAAGCGGTGAATTCAAAGAATGGCCTCTTAACTACCATAGCAGCAGGATGTGATGATAATGTGGACTATGCCCTTGAGGGAAGTGTTTTTGTTGCAGGTGCAGCAGTGCAGTGGCTAAGAGATGGAATTAAAATTATAAAGAATGCTGCAGAGTCGGAGGCTCTTGCGACTTCGGTAGAGGATTCTAATGGGGTTTACATTGTCCCTGCCTTTACAGGTCTCGGAGCTCCTTACTGGAACCCATATGCTAGAGGAACTGTCTTTGGACTTACAAGAGGCGTAAGCAGAGGACATTTTGTACGCGCAATGCTTGAATCCATAGCATATCAGACAAATGATGTAATTAATGCGATGGAGGAGGATGCGGGAGCTAGACTAGGCAGCCTTAAAGTAGACGGAGGTGCTAGTGCAAATAACTTCCTTATGCAGTTCCAGTCTGATATTACAGATACGAAGGTAATGAGGCCTGAGACAATAGAGACTACTGCGCTTGGCGCTGCTTACCTTGCAGGCCTTTCTACAGGGTATTTTGGCAGCAAGGAAGAAATAAAGAGAAAGTGGGCAGCAGGCAGGGAATTTACGCCTTCCATGGATGATGGCGAAAGAGATGAGAGATTAGCTAAGTGGAAGCTTGCGGTTAAGTGCTCTATGGAGTTCAGGTAAAAAAGAATAAGTAGTTTACGTGAAATTATGGCTATGCTCTTTTCCTTGAATCGGTAAAATTTGTATGTTATACTTATCCTGGTAGGTTATCTCCATATGGCTTACATTAGCATAAAGAGGTGATTATTTTCTAACAAAGTTACAAGGAGGAATTTATGAAGAAAAAGTTTTTAGGAATCGTGCTTGCATTAGGACTTATGTGTTCATTTACAGCATGTGGAAGCAGCAACGATGCCACTACAGCAACTACTGCGGCAACAACTGCAGCAACAACTGCAGCGACAGAGGCGGGGGCAGAAGCTACAACAACTACAACTGAAGTGGTGGCTGAAGCTACGACAGAAGCTACAACAGAAGCAACAACTACAACTGAAGCTGAGGCTGCAGCAGAGATTAAGCTTAGACTTAATGTGCTCTACAACGATTCAGATAGTAACTATTATTCAACAGAAGTCAGTGCCGACGAGGTTACTGTTACAGAAAACGGACAGTATGAGCTGACCTTTGATTGTGCAACAGACCTAACCGATAATGCAAAGACAGCAGGTGTAAGAAATCTTCAGCACCTTACAGCTATCTTCGTATATGATCAGGCAGTCAGAGATGGAAGCGAGGCAGCGTCTCCTCTTAAGACAGCTGATATCAGATGGGATAAGGTAGTAGTTGACGGAGTAGAGCTTGCAGTTACTAATTCTGATTTTAAGTCAGCACTTAAGTCAAATGGTATCTTCGATACAAATGATCCTATTAATTCATGGGATGGAAGTGCAGTTGAGGGAATGGTTGAAGCAGGAGAGCATGTTTTAGATTTTGCTGATAATGAGAATCCTCAGAAGATTACAGTTACCTTTACTATTGATAATCTTGAATTCAAGTAATTGCCGCTATGATGCTGAAACTTGAAGAGGCATTTATAATAATGAATTTAGAGTGAGCTTTAAAGTTAAGCTTTAAAGGTGAACTTTAAAGGTAACCTTTGATAAAAAAATAAAGAGACTGCTTTTAACTACTATATAGTTAAGGCAGTCTCTTTTTGAGCCTTTTTGAATACTATTTTAATTACTTTTTTTTAAATTGATAATGTTATTAATGCTATTAATTATTGATAATGTTATTAATGCTATTAATTATTGAATGAACTATTTTGATAATATTATATTTCTTCTCTTGTTCATTGCAATGCCGAGCATTACACCAAGGATTTCTGCTGAAATGATTTCTCCGGCACCTACTGTGATTATAAGGAACCAGATAGGTGTTGCATCTGCGTAAGCAAAACGGATTACTGGTGGAATGATGAGCATGTTAGAAATAACTGTTGGGATAGGAGTAAGAAGCATTCCTACTGGTATTCCCATAAGCTTTTTTTCAATGCTGCTAAGGCTGGCTGAAGTGTCACCATTTCTTTTTAAAGCGCTATTTTTGAAATATCTGCTTATAATATATCCGAATAATACTCCGATAAAGGAAGCAAGGGTTCCAAAAACAACATCAGGCCAGGCAAGTCCTGTTACAAGGTTTGCGATAAGGCAGCCGATTGTTACACCAGCAACTGCAGCAGGAGTAAAGAAAGGAAGCACACTTAAGGCTTCAGCAAGTCTTACCTGAACTACACCTGAACTGAATGGCCATATCAGAACTAGCACAACATATATTGCAGCAATGATAGCGGCTTCAGCCATGTATCTGGTGCTGAAAACACTTTTACGGGTTACATTTGATTCACTTGTCATTTTAATACACTTTCTGCGCTGTATTCTGCGCCCTTTAGTTTTGTTTTACTTGAGGAAGGTCTCGAACTCAAGTACTGCATTATCCGATTGTAAATAGAAAAACAAATTTTGTCAAATAAAAAATGTGTGAAGTTAATGAAGGAAAGTTGTTGAAAATTACCCTGCAAGGTGCTATAATTTTTTTCAGTTAGCTTCTATGATTTATAGAAGAAATATAAGTACTTGAAAGGAAGATAATTATGAATAAACAGACAATAATGGCAGAGAATGCACCAGCAGCAGTAGGACCATATGTTCATGCAGTTAAGGTAGGAAATCTTGTATTTGCATCAGGACAGCTCGGACTTGATCCTGTTACAAACACACTTCCAGAGGGCGTTGAGGCTCAGGCTGAGCAGTCATTAAAGAATATCGGAGCTGTTTTAAAGGCAGCAGGATGCTCTTATGAGGATGTAGTTAAGACTACTATTTTCCTTGCTGACATCAATGATTTTGCAGCAATCAATGCCATTTACTCAAAGTATTTTACAGGAAGCGACACACCAGCTCGTTCATGTGTTCAGGCAGGTGCTATTCCAAAGGGCGGTCTTTTCGAGATGGAAGTTATCGCAGTTACTAAGGACTGATAATTACAGAAAATACTATAAAGAAAATCCATGGCTCATAAGAGCTGTGGATTTTTTATTTTCCTGTTTTATTCAAAAATACTGAAATAGGTTTTTTTGTTTATTTTTTTATACGCTAAGATGTGGTATAATTGTATTTAGAATGTTTGTTTAATTGGGAGGATGGTATGCCTGCAAAAATACATATTATTTACGGAGAAGCGGGAAGTGGAAAGAGCACTGAAATAAGGAGACTTCTGCTTGCAAAGGGAAAAGAGGAGACAGATAGAAAATGCATCCTTATAGTTCCTGAGCAGGCTACTCTTGCTGCGCAAAAAAGCATCGTAAGTGAGGCGCAGGGCGGTGTCATAATGAATATTGACGTTATAAGCCCTATGCGTCTTTCGATGGAGCTCTTTGCTGCAGCTGGTGTTTTTGAGGTAAATGTTCTTGATGATACCGCAAAAAGTCTTATCATTAAAAAGTCAGCAATAGAGCATGCTGCAGAGCTTGGGGTTTTAGCAGGAAGCATGAATAAGCAGGGCTTTGTTGATGAAATGAAGTCTCTTTTTTCTGAATTTATGATGTATGGGATTTCAGAGGAGGATATAAGAGGTGTTTTAGATAAGCAGGAGGATGGAAGATTTAAGGAAAAGCTATCCGATATCCTTGTGCTCTATAAGGCCTTTAATGATTTTACAAGGGAAAGATTTGTTACCGCTGAGGGCTATCTTTCAGAGGCAGTAAGTGCAGCAAAAAGAGCTGTTCTTGAAAAAGAAGATGAAGAGAGTGAATATCTTCTAAGAGAAAAGGTGCGCTGCGTTAATAGCATAGTTAATGGAGCAATAGTCTGCTTTGATGATTTTACAGGCTTTACTCCTTCTCAGGAAAAGCTGATCGACTTTATAATGCAAAATGCCAAAGAGGTGTATTTTGCAATTACCATGGATGAAAAGAGCTTTAACTGTTTTTACCCGGCAGAAAGGCACTTTTACTATATCAGTGAAAAATTCTGCAAAAAGATACGTGATTTAGCTAAGAAGGCAGGCTGCAAGGAGGTTTCCGGAAGCTTTTTATCAGGAGATAAAAGGCATGAAAATAGTAAGGATAGCTTTGGAGTATCGATTAATTCACTTGGCAATATTCAGGCAGAAATTAAAAAGGCAGCAGTTACCATAAAGGAGCTTGTGCGTGATAAAGGCTTTAGGTATGGAGAAATTGCGGTTGTGACAGGAGACCTTGATTCCCACGGAAAAAAGCTTGAAAGAGAGCTTAAGGAGACGGAAATTCCTTGCTATCTTGACATGAAGCCAGGTATTTTTGAAAATCCGTTAGTTGAATTTGTATTATCACCTCTTGATATCATTGCAACTGACTATTCTTACGCCTCGGTGCTCCGTTTTATCAAGAATAAGTACGGAAGAGCTGCCATTTCAAAAATGTTAAAAGAAAAGGGCTTTGAGGAGAAATATCTAGAATCCGGAGGGCTTTTTGATGAATTCGATAATTATGTGCTTGCAAGAGGAATCAGAAGGCATGGTGCTTATGGAAAGAGTTTTGATAAAAGATATAGGACAAATCACACTCTTTCTCTAGAGAGCATTGATAAGGTAAGGGAGGCTGTATTTGATTTTTTAGAGCCTTTATATACGGTGTTTATTAGAAAATCTCTAGCAGGAGATAAGCTAAGGGCGTTTTATGAAATGCTTGAGAAAAGTGCCTGCTATGAGGAGATTGAAGAAAAGGATAATTTTTCGCGCTCTGTTTATGAAAAGATAATAGAGCTTATCGGCAGAATGTATGATCTTTTAGCAAAGGATGAGATGGATGCAGAGGAATTTGCCGAGGTCTTTAATGCAGGAATCAGGGATATGAAGGTCGGAACCGTTCCTGCAGGTAATGATTTAGTTCTCATATGCGATGTTACTAGAAGCAGAATTTCAAATATTAAAGCTCTCCTTCTCCTTGGTGCAAATGAAGGAAAGCTGGCTGTTTTAACTGAAAACGGCGGATTGTTATCTGATAGGGACAGGGAAATATTTGCCATGAATGATTTAGAGCTTGCTCCAAATCTTCGTCAGCAGGCTAGCGTGGCTGATTTTTATATCTATACAATACTTAATAAGGCAGAAAATTTTCTTTATATTTCCTATTCAAAGTATAGCGAGGATGGAAAGGAACTTATTCCGGCATCTCAGATAAAGGGAATAAAGAGGCTTTTAAAAGGAGACCTCAGCAGTGCGATTGAGCAAGAAGGGGATTTTGATAAAGAAGATAGCTTCCGTGCAGAGCTTTTAGAAAAGCTCTCTGATGATAATGGTTTTGGAAGCTTTACCAGAATCCTTGGGGATATTGCTGCGGGAAAAGAGCCGTCAGAAGAGGATAAAATTCTCTTTAAGGTGATATATGATTATCTCGTAGATAGCAAGAAAAATGGCAGAGATAATATTTATAAGATAGACCTTGAGGAAATTGCAGAGAATGCTTTTGTCTGCAATCTTCCGCTTTTACTTTCTAAAGAAAACCTTGATATGCGTGAAATAGGAAACATGAGCATTACAAGGCTTGAGGAGTTTGCTAGCTGTCCGTTCAAGGAATTTTTAGAGCATGAAGTAAAGCTTGAGGAAAGAGCCGAATATAAGATCAGCGTTCCGGATATAGGAAATTATTATCATAAGGCCATGGAGCTCTTTGGAGAGGGCATATTAAGTGAAGGAATTGGCTGGAGAGCTGATCCTTTAGAGGATAAAGCGGTAAGAAGAAAAAGAATTGAAGCTTTGACAAATAGGTGTGTAATAGAGGCTCTAGAGGATACTTCAATGGATATATTCGAGAGCTCTAGGCGTAATAGTTTTATCTATGAAATGCTAAATGATAATGTAAGAAGATCTGTTGAGACAATACTCTATCAGGTAGAAGCAGGTGATTTTACACCTTACCGTTTTGAGCAGAAATTCGAAATGATGCTTCCTGCCGGCCTTAAACTGGTAGGTAAGATAGACAGAACTGATATTGCAAAGGGAAAAAGAGAAGACGGCACTGAAACTGATTTCATAAGAGTTATTGACTATAAGTCGAATAAAAATAAGAACATTGTATATGGTGATTGCTATTCGGGCCTTGCCTTGCAGCTTGGAGTTTATTCTAACGTTGTAGAAAAAATGTTTAAGAATAATCCTAAATCGGTTTCTGTACTTTATTTTGGTATTCAAAATCCTACAATTGATGAAAGTGAAGATATTTTTAAGATTGTAGGTGATAAAACTAATGATATAGGATTATACCTTGAAAGAATGAAGGCTGCAGCTGATAAGAAAATAACTGTTGAGATGAAAATGAAGGGATTAACGGCCTTTGATCCTCTTGCACTGCGCATGACAGATTATAAGCTCTCAAATGAGAATGGGATTCTTATACCGAGCTCGGCGTCAGATGTCATTGCCGCTAAACTTAAAAAAGACGGACAGCCTGATAGTAAATCTGAGCTGGTAGATACAGAGCTCTTTAAGCGTTTTGGGGAGTTCTCAGTTAAAAAGGCAGATGAAATAGGAAGAAGACTTCTTTCAGGAGAGGTTTCAATAAAGCCTAAGAGCAATAGTAAAGGGGATGCGCCTTGCGCGTTTTGCAAGTACCATGGAATCTGTGGTTTTGACACTAGAGTTCCGGGCTTTAGAAGAGGGGCCGCAGAAAAGATGAAGATGGCTGAATTCTTTAATGCTATTTAATGTTTGATAAGGTGCTATTAGATTTTATAATCAGAGGTAAAAAATGAGCGAAAAGAGATGGACGGATAGCCAGAAAAAAGCAATAGAGCTTCGCGGAAGTGATATTTTAGTTTCTGCCGGAGCAGGCTCTGGTAAGACAGCAGTTCTAGTTGAAAGAATTCTTCAGCTAGTGCTTGATGAGAATAATGATATAGATATTGATAATCTGCTTGTCGTGACCTTTACTCGTGCTGCAGCTGTGCAGATGAGGGATAAAATTGGTGAGGGCATGGATAAGAGGCTTCTTTTGGCAGAGGAGGCAAAGGATGAAGAGCTTGAAGCTAAGATATTGAGGCAAAAGCACCTTCTTGCAGGTGCGAGAATCTGCACAATAGATAGCTTTTGTTCTTATGTTGTTAAAAACTATTTTTCAAACATCGACCTTTCTCCAGATTACAGGATAATGGATAAGGGAGAAGGTGAGCTTATTTATAGGGATGCAATGGATGAAATGCTTGAAGAGGCCTATGAAGAGCCGTTTGAAGGCTTTGAGATCTTAGTAAAGGGCTTTTCAGATTCTAAAAGTGATAAGAAAATCGAGGAAATAGTAAGAAAAGTCTTTTATATGTCTGAGACCGTTGTAAATCCTGAAAAGTGGCTTATTGAATTAGATAAGAAAGAGTTTGAGGAATATGAAAAAGAAGCGGTAGGGGCTATTTTAGAAAATGCAGGAAGAATGCTGAGGCTTACGGAAAGAAATATAAAAAAGACTCAGGCTGATGATTTTGTATGGGATAAAGAAAAGGAAGTACTAGACGCGGATAGGAAAGGCATTTTAGCCTTTCTAGAAAAGGTTTCTAAAGAAGGAACTACTCTTGAAAATATTTTAGAGGCAATAGACCTGATTAAATTTGGAAAAGTTAAGACAATTCTGAATAAGAGTTTGGAAAAGCTTGATAATCCAGAGGAGGCTAGCGGTATATATGAAGCTTTTAAGGCCTTAAGGGAGAGAACAAAGGAAATACTTAAAGGTATATTTGAGGACTATCTCTTTATGCCTTATTCACTTATGGTGCATTTTAATGAGAAAAGCGGAATATATATAAAGGCGATAGCAGAGCTTACAAGGCGGTTTAGAAAAGTGCTCAGTAAAGAGAAAGCAAGGAAGGGAGTCCTTGAATTTTCAGACCTGAGCCACTATGCGCTCTCAATCCTTACAAATGAAGACGGTGAGCCTACTAGTGCTGCAAGAGAGCTAGCTGGTGAATATAAGGCTATTATAATAGATGAGTATCAGGATTCGAGCATGCTTCAGGAGGCGATTTTAAAAAGCATCTGTGATGCTTCGGATGGAAAGACGAATATGTTTATGGTCGGTGACATAAAGCAGAGCATTTACGCCTTTAGACAGGCAAGACCGGAGCTCTTTATGGAAAAATATGAGAGCTTTGATAAGGCGTTTGGTGAAGCGGAAAAGGGAGCTTTAGTAGACGAATCAGAAAAAGCAGCTTTTTCAGATGGGACAGAAAAATCAGTTTCAGTAGACGAATCAGAAAAAGCTAGGGAAGACGAAACGAGAAACGATTCTACAAGAGTAGAAAAAGGCTGCAATGGGCAGCTCGTAGTTATGAATACCAACTTTAGAAGCAGAAAGGAAGTACTTGACAGCGTTGATATGGTATTTGAGGCAGTAATGCATAAGAGCGTAGGCGCTGTTGAATACGATGAGGATGCAAGCCTTAAGCCGGGGATGGAGTATCCTGCGCCTGAAAGGGAGGGGGATTATGTTACCGAGCTTCTTTTAGCTGTTCCGGAAGATGGTGAAGATGAGGGTTCTGATAGCGGAGAACATGACCCTTCTACAGACGTAGAAGAAGAGAACGGAGAAGGTGATGAAGGCAGCTCTAGCGAGAACGGAGAGTCAGCCGAGGAAGTTAAAAAGAGCGAGGCTGAGGCCCTTGTTATAGTAAATAGGATCCGTGAAATAATAGCTGAGGATGGTCTTAAGGTCACTGATGAAGAGTTAGATGAAAATGGAAAAAAGAAGCTTAGAAAAGCCAGGATGAGCGATATAGCTGTTCTTGTAAGAAGCAGGACCAATATCAGCAATTATATAAAGGTATTTGAGGAAAATGGCATTGAAGCTGTTGCTGAGCAGGTGAGCGGATATTTTGCAAGCACTGAAATTGAAAGAACGCTGAATTACCTAAGGATAATAGATAATCCGCTTCAGGATATCCCTTTTGCAAGTGTGCTTAGCTCGGTATATGTCGGAATTAGTGCAGATGAGCTTGCTGAAATTACTTTCTTAGCAAGAAAAGCTTATAGAGAAAAGCTTTCAGCAGATAATGAGGGGGCAGGAAATGAAAAGTCTGATGATAAGTATAATGCTAAGTCTAGCGCTAAGTATACTACGCCTTATCTTGCAAATGCAGTAAGCTGGTATGCTGAAAATGGTGCGAGAGAAGAATTAAAAACAAAGCTCAATAGTTTTTTAAGTGAATTATCAGAGTTCAGGAAGTATTCTGCAGCTCATTCGGTTACAGAGCTGATAGAAAAGCTCTATGATGATACTAAAGTGCTCTATAAGGTTTCGGCAATGCCGGACGGTGAAAGAAGAAAGGGCAATTTAAAGAAGCTTGAAGAAAATGCTAGAAATTTTGAAGCGACGAGCTTTAGAGGCCTGTTTGAATTTTTGCGTTATGTTCAAAGGCTTATTGATAATGACGTGGATTATGGCCTTGCAGATAGCAGCCTTGGACCGGATGTGCTTAAGGTAATGACAATTCATGGCAGTAAGGGACTTGAGTTCCCTATTGTTTTTGTAGCTGGTATTGACCATAATTTCAATGATAAGGATCTAAAGGGAAGCGTTATGATAAACGCTGATCTTGGCATCGGACTTAGATATGTCGGAAATGAAGATGAGAAGTTCAAGGTAGATACTTTGGCTCAGAAAATGATAAAAAGAAGAAATGAGGCAAACAGCAGAGGAGAAGAGCTGAGAGTTCTTTATGTCGCAATGACTAGAGCTAAGGAAAAGCTTATCCTTACCGGAGCCCTGAATGGGTCAGGAAAAAAAGTAGCTGAAAGATTTGGTAGTTGGGAATCAGCCGCAGAGGAAATTTTTGAAAATGGAGTGCTTCCCCAGGATACTATAATTAAAGATAAAAACTATCTGGATATTATTGCGCCGGAATTTATTCTTGAAGAAAAGGGCGACCTTCATAGATCTAAATTTATAAAAGTAAGTTACAGTAAGAAGGTAGAAGATGAAGCTGTTGATGAAGCTGTTGATAAAACTCTAGCAAAAGATGGAGCGATAGATAAAGAGAATGAAAAGTGTAAGAAGCAGAGAGTAAATCCTTTAGAGCTTAAGCAGAAATTCCTTTCAGGAGACTTTATGACCTTAGACTATGATAAGGAAGATGGGGAAGCAGCGGAAAAGCTTGAGAGAGCAGCAAAAGAGCTTCAGAGGCTTTTGAATTTTGAATATAGGTATCAGGCGGATGTTGATATACCTTACAAGTTCTCGGTTTCAGCCTTGAAGAAGACTGAGAATAATGCTGAGGCTGCGCTATCAGATGAAGAGGGAAGGGCAGTAGATTTTGAAAATGATACTGAGCATGCAAAATTAGAGGATAAGGAATACCGCGTAAGTCATAGTGCTGTAGAAAAGCCTATCCCTAGCTTCTTACAGAAGGAGAGGATAATTGCCCCTACTGAAAAGGGTACTGCAGTTCATGCTCTTATGGAGCATGCAGATTTCCCTGCTGTAATAAGTAAGGTGGAGGCAGCTGATTATGAGGAGTATTTATCAAGGCACTTTGAGGCGATTGTAAGAGGCGGCTATGTGGACAGGGCGGTTTATGAGGAAATATGCAAGGTAAAGGGCGGTTCTAAAGAGTTTTCTGAACTAGACATTAATACACTCGGCGCCTTCTTTAAAACAGAGCTTGCTAGGAAGATGGCAGAGGCTGCTAGGAGAAATGAGCTCTATAGAGAGCAGAAGTTTGTTTTAGGTCTTTCTGCAGACGAGATTGCAGGCTACCTCAAGGAATGCGGCAAGGGCGAGAGTGACATAGCAAGGCGCTTTGAGGGACTTGATGCAAGAATTCTCATACAGGGCGTCATTGACGGCTTTTTCATTGATGAAGATGGCAGCATGGTCCTTATGGATTATAAGACCGACAAATGCAAAGAGCAGGAGATGATAGACAGATATAAGCTTCAGCTAGAGCTTTATAAGAGGGCGATAGAAAGTGCAGCTAATAAGAAGGTAAAGGAAATTTATATCTATGCAGTAAGGCTCGGCAAAAGTATTGAAGTAAAATAGTTATTTAGAAATCAAAAAAGTTTATCTTCTTTGAAATGATAAGTATCTTAGGGATTATACGCATAAGCTGATTTTACACAATATGTAAATTCAAAATAATAATTAATGGATTTTTTAAACAATATTATAAAGTAAAGATAAATAATCGGGAATACAATGTAACGAAAATTTCATCGTACTTTAACCGAGATTTAATTGCAAAAATAAAGAGAATATAATATTGTGATTGAATTATCGATAGTTGCATGGAGGTAAAAAATATATAAATTATCAGAAGAAATTTTCTGGAATATTTAGCGCGAGCGAAAGGACTACGTAATGAAAAATAAAAGGAAATGGAAGATTTTTTCAAATAATGCATATGCAGTGAAAACGGTATGGAAAATCAGCAAACGTCGTGTAATACATATGGCGCTTTATTCCATTGTAGGATACATAGAATGGATTTTTATGAGTATATTTTTCCTGCGATATGTAATTAACCAGATTGAAACAGGAGCCCCTTTTGAAAAAATAATTCGCTTTATCGGAATATGTTTTCTGGTGTTCAGTCTGTCAGCAATGTATACTAGTTATATGCAATCGGTAATTGTGCCTTTTACGGACAATAAAATATATCGCACCTTGTATAAAAAAATCTATGCAAAAGCAAGGAATGTTGAGCTAGGTTGCTTTGAAAATGCTGACTTTTATAACAAATATACTATGGCACTCGATGGCGCGGCAGAGAAAATGAACAAATCAGTGCAGTGTTTCTTTCAGGTTATTTTCGGTGTAATTGCAGCAGCAGTAGCTTTTTTTTCTATGTTTTTAATAGATCCCTTTTCTGTATTATTTGTAATTTCTCCGATTATTGGTAATTTTGTTTTTGGTGGTCTTATGAACAAAATCTGGGGAGGTCGTTATAAAGATAATGTATATCATAATCGCAAGGCTGAGTATGTAAACCGTGTAATGCATCTTGCGGAGTTTGCGAAGGAGATTCGATACTCAAATATTCATGAGCTCATGATGAAGCGATATGACGAGTCCATTAAAGGAAATCAGGCAGTTGCAGACAAATATGCGAAGAAAGCAATCATTTACTCATGGGCACAAAACGTCACCACCTTTGCTCTGGTTTTCGAGGGGATTATGATTTATGCGGCGTACCGAACCATCGTATCAAAGACAATGGGTCTGGCAGAACTGGCAATTATGTTTACTGCAATGTCGACCTCATCTTGGATATTAATAGGTATGTTTAACAATATTATGGAAGCCATGAAAAATGGTGAATTCCTTGAATATTTCCGCACCTTTATGGAATACAAAGAAAAGATTCCGGAGGATCAGGATGGCATTTTACCGGAAGAAAAGGTACATAGTATTGAATTTAAGAATGTTTGCTTTGAGTACAAGGAAAATAATCCGATTATAAATAATCTTTCCTTTAAAATAGAGGGAGATAAAGTCTGTGCCTTTGTTGGACATAATGGTGCCGGTAAGTCTACCATCATTAAATTACTTTTCAGACTTTACGATCCTACGTCTGGAGAGATCCTTGTAAATGGTGTGAACATTAAAGAATATAATCTAAAAGAATATCGCAAACTTTTTTCAGCAGCATTTCAGGATTATAAGGTCATGGCAATGTCTGTTAAGGATAATGTACTTATGGGAGTAAGCTTCGATAATCCTGATAATGTTGCAGAATATGCACTGAAATGTGCAGGTGTTTGGGAGAAAGTTCAAAGCTTATCTGCTGGAATGGATACTATTATGACAAAAGAGTTTGACAAGGATGGTGCAGTGCTTTCAGGAGGTGAGCAGCAGAAGATTGTGGTAGCAAGAGCTTTTGCTCAAAAGGCTTCTGTAAAGGTTTTTGATGAACCTTCATCTGCGCTTGATCCGATAGCAGAATATGAACTTTACAAGGGGATTATGAATGAAAGCAAAGGGCATATAACACTATTTATTTCCCATCGTCTTTCTTCTGTAAAGGATGCGGATATGGTATTTATGTTAGAAAACGGTAAGGTGATTGAACAGGGAAGTCACCAGGAACTTATGAGAACTAAAGGGAAGTACTGCGAGATGTTTACCAAGCAGGCACAGAATTATTTGGCTAATGAAAGTTACGGGAAAGAGGTGTCTGCATGAGAAATAGTCAAAATGGATTGCGAAAAATTATAAGTAACAACTGGTATTTATTTAAACTATGCTACAAAGCTGCCCCAAAGTACACGGTTTTAAGTATTGTAGAAAATGTCAGAAATGAACTGGTAATATTTCTTGAGTTTACATTCGCCTTAAATTATGTTTTGGAATGCGCAGAATTCGGCAGACCATTTCAGGAGGCTGCTATATTTCTGATTTGTCTGCTAGCATTTGTTATGCTTGGATTGCTTTTCAATTCCTATTTGTATCAAAAGCTGCAGATGAAGGCACAGCCTAGAATTAAACAGGAAATAAAAGAAATGTTATTTCAAAAAGCGAGAGAAATTGACTTGGAGTGCTATGACAACCCTGACTTTTACAATGAATATGTGCTTGCAGTTTCTGAGGCAGAAAATCAAGTAGATAGAATGTTCAATATGCTTTCTGCATTGTTTTCAGGCCTTACATCTATTATTCTTTCAGGAGCATTCTTTGTGGCAAATGATCCGGTATCGTTTGTGTTTATAGCAATTTCGTTCATTGCTTCCCTCGTTTCTGGAAAAGCACTGAATAAGCTGAATTTCAAAATTCGTAATGAAAAGAATCCTTTTGAGCGTAAACTGGGTTATGTGAACCGCGTATTTTACCTGAATGATTATGCAAAAGAAGTTCGCTTAAATACAGAGGCATCAGAAGAAATATTAAAAGACTTCGACAAAACAAATGAAGATTTACTGTCTATTGATAAAAGAAATGCGACAAAGCGTTTTTGGTTACAATATGCGAAGGATTATTTATGTAACAACTTTCTTGTAGATGTGATATATATGATATATCTGGTGTACAATGCAGTGGTATTGCATAGAATATCCTATAGTAACGTTGCTGTTATGAGAGGTACTGCAAATCGTATGAAGAACAATATGCGTAAGTTTGCAGATATATATCCAAAAATGCAGGAAATCAGTTTATATGTTGATAAAATACAAATGTTTTTAAGCCTTGAGCCTAAAATTGTCAGTAAGGAAAAACGTCCTTTGCCAGATCACCCTACAGAAATTGAACTTCGGAATGTTTCATTTAGTTATAACGAAAAGGATGGTTATATCTTGAAAAATGTAAGCATGAGGATCGATCCTTACAGCAAGATAGCGATTGTAGGTTATAATGGTGCGGGAAAAACTACCTTGATTAAGTTAATCATGCGACTTTATGATCCAAATGAGGGTGAAATTTTGCTAGACGGTGTGAATATTAAAGAGTACGATGTGGAAGAATACCGACAGAAAATTGGAACGGTATTCCAGGATTTCAAGATATTTGCGGCAACTGTAAAAGAAAATGTTCTTCTTGATTTTTCCGAAAAAGGTAGCGATGAAAATGTAAAAAACGCTCTTGAAAAAAGCGGCTTTTCTGACAGACTTAAAGCACTTACTAAAGGACTTGAGACCAATTTGACCACAGAATTTGAAGAAGATGGTATAAATCTTTCAGGCGGAGAGGGCCAGAAATTAGCAGTTGCAAGAGTGTTCTACAAGGACGCAAACTTGATTATTCTAGACGAACCATCTAGTGCACTTGACCCTATTGCAGAATATCATTTGAACCATTCAATGTTTACAGCTGCAGAGAATAAGTCGGTAGTATTTATATCTCATCGTCTTTCCACAACGCGTATTGCTGACAAAATTTATATGCTTGAAAATGGTAGAATTATTGAAGAAGGTAGTCATGCACAGATGCTTGAAAGAGGCGGAAAATATGCCAAAATGTGGATGGTACAAGCCGGACAGTACATATAAGTATTTAATTCATATCATTAAGCGTATATAACCTTGAAATAGCTTTAAAAGTAAGAACACATGTATGTTTTGTATAGCAGCATCGAAAGTGGATTTTTGGAGGAATATTATTTTTGATATGACTGACTATTATTCTTTTTTCTAAGAAAAAAGGAATAGTTAGAAATACTTAAAATGTGTTAGTAAAGTATAGTCGTAAACGTGTTGATTTTTAATGATAATAGTCTGTTTGACTATGTAATCATTTTGTGATAAAATCAAATATCATTCAGAAGTGACAGGGCTTTCTGTTTTCATTTAATTGAATGCAGAAAGCCCTTATTTATAAAATGTAGGTGCAAACGGGGTGTTTAGATGAAGAAACTTGCTTTTATTTTTAATCCTCACGCTGGACGTGAGAGACTTCGCCCAAAGGTGGGGGATGTCATAGTTGAATTTGCAAATGCAGGCTATGAAGTAATTACGGCGCCAACTGCTAAACGTGGGGATGCCGTAGAGCTTGCGGAGAATTTTTCAATGCGTGCGGATATTGACAGGATTGTCTGTGCTGGCGGTGATGGAACTTTAGATGAGGTAGTAACCGGAGTTCTTAGTGCGGAGAAAAAGCTTGGAGAGAGCTTTGCAGGTAAGCTTGATATGCCTATTGGCTATATTCCGTGCGGCTCTACTAATGATTTTGGAAATACCTTAAAGCTTCCATTAGATTTTGTCTCTGCGGCAAAGCTTGCGGCAAGCGGAGAGGCAAGCCCTTGTGATGTGGGATATATAAATGACAAGGTGTTTGTATATACCGCTGCTTTCGGTGCATTTACCGAGGTATCCTATGATACGCCGCAGCAGTTCAAGAACGTATTCGGACATATGGCCTATCTTATCAATGCCATGGGAAAGTTTTCAACCATTAAGAATTATAGAATGAGAGTTAAGTGCAATAATGATGAGAAACAGGTGTATGTAGATGATTTCTTGCTCGGAATGATAGCTAATTCAGATTCTGTTGGCGGCATCAAGGGACTTGCAGGTAAGGACGTACAGCTTGATGACGGCCTGTTTGAGCTTGTTATGGTAAGAAAACATACTAATTTAAATGAGCTTACAGATACTGCTAATGCCTTTCTTGCAGGAGACATATTAAGCTCTCCTTCAATTCTTGTTAAAAAGGTAAAGTGTGTTGATATAGAGCTGCTCGATGAGACCGGCTTAGAAGAGCTTAATTGGTCGCTCGATGGAGAGTTCGGCGGAAATATGCCAAAGGTGCATGTGGAAATAAGTAAGCAGGCAGTAAATTATGTTAATAAGTCTACTGAGATAGTTGAAGAATAAAAAGTATGGAGCTAAGATATGCGTATTGCTTGTATTTCGGATCTGCATATTGATATTAATGCGGATTATCCTGTGCTTGATGAGCTGTGTAAGATAGTTAGTGAAAATAAGACAGATATCCTTCTTGTAGCAGGGGATATATGTGAGAGCTGCGAGCTGGTATCAAAGGCAGCAGAGAAGCTTGAAAAAGATAGCGGGGCGAAGGTATTATACGTTCCTGGAAATCATGACATGTGGGCTAAAAATACTGATAAAGATAGTGATGAGCTTTATGAGTATTATAGAGAAGATCCAAGGTGTCTTACTACGGGAAAGTCATATGAGATTGAGGTATCGGGTAAAAAATATGTAATTCTTGGAGACATAGGCTGGTATGATTATTCCTTTGCTTCTAAGATTTATTCCGATGAAGAACTTGATAAGATGTCTCTTGATGGCAGGACCTGGCAGGATAAAAATTTTAATGTCTGGACGCGCGATAATAAGGGTAAATGCGAGGAGATGTTAAAAAATATAGAAAAAGACATTCATAATTTTGAAAAATCAGGTTATAATATCATATATATGACGCATATGCTTCCTATAAAGGATTTTGATGTGCCGGAAACTTACAAGGGCTGGGGCTTTTTTAATGCTTTCCTTGGAACGGTGAAGCTAGGTGAAATTTTTGAAGCGCATGAGGCTGTTAAGTTTTCTATAAGCGGTCATGTGCATTTTAGAAAAACTGCAGAGCATGGTCATGTAAAGTATCTTCTGCCTTGCCTGAATTATCATACAGAATGGCAGGATGGGCTGACGATTAAGGGAGCTAAGGGTGAAAGTAAGAATGGCTATACCTTTAGGGAGCTTAGCAGTGAGCAGCAGGAGAAAAATAGGAATAGGGTCAAGGTGCAGCTCTTAGAGAGCGTTCAGTATATAGTCCTATAACTTGACCATATATAACCCCATCTTGAAATAAATAAACTTTTTGTAAAAAATCTTGACATTTGAAAATAAAAATGTAAAATATAGGATAGCATTAATTCTTTTTTGGAGGAAATAGAAGTTCTCTTTTGGATTTTGAAAATCATTAGTTGCTATCTGGAAAATGGAGGAGTGATGGAAGAGAAAAAAGAATCTAAGGCGCTGCATAAGATCCATATTCCGCATGACCATGGTCACGCAACGGAAGATATTTTAGATGTTATGCCAAAGATCCAGGATTTCATGGATGCGTCAGAGATGTTTTCACAGCTTTCAGATTCCACAAGGCTGCGAATTTTGTGGATTCTTTGCCATAGTGAGGAATGCGTTAATGATATTGCCGCAGCAGTTGAAATGAGTGCGCCGGCTGTTTCTCATCACCTTAAGCTTTTAAAGCAGACAGGCTATATACAGAGCAGACGCGAGGGTAAGGAGGTTCTCTATAAATTAAAGGATACTGAGGAAGCTTTAACGCTTCATAGAATCGTAGATGGTGTTTTCTCAATGAAGTGTCCGTTAGAGAGTGATTTTGTTTTAAATGAATTTTCAAAAGACAATAAGAAAAAAGGAGAATGATAATATGCTTTATATCGGTGTTGATTTAGGTACTTCAGCAGTAAAGTTAGTTCTTATGAATGAAGAGGGAGAAATCAGAAATTCCGCTTCAAAGTCTTACCCTTTAAGTTTTCCAAAGACAGGCTGGTCAGAGCAGAATCCAGAGGACTGGATCAGTGGAATTAAGGAAGGTTTAAAAGAGCTTCTTAAGGATGAAAAGGTAGAGGATGTTGATGGTATAAGCTTTGGCGGCCAGATGCACGGTCTTGTAATTCTTGATGAAAATGATAAGGTGCTTCGCCCGGCAATTCTTTGGAATGATGGAAGAACAGGCGAGGAGTGTGAGTATTTAAATAACACCATCGGCAGAGAAAAAATCGCTGCTTTAACTGGAAATATGGCATTTACAGGATTTACTGCACCTAAGCTTTTATGGGTGAAGAAACATGAGCCTGAAATTTTTAATAAAATAGCTAAGATCATGCTTCCTAAGGACTATGTTGCTTATAAGCTTTCAGGAGTTCATTGTACTGATGCTTCTGATGCTTCGGGTATGCTTCTTTACGACGTAAAGAACCGCAAGTGGTCTGATGAGATGATTGACATTGTAGGAATTAAGAAGGAGCAGCTTGCAAAGGTATTTGAGAGCTATGAGGTAGTTGGTAATGTTTCTGCTAAGGCTTCAGAGGAGTTTGGTCTTCCAACTAGCGTTAAGGTAATAGCTGGTGCAGGTGATAATGCAGCAGGTGCAGTAGGAACTGGTACGACCAGCAATGGCATGTGCAGTGTTTCTATTGGAACCTCAGGAACTGTATTTATTTCTACAGATGACTTTGCAATGGATCCAACAAATTCAATGCATTCCTTTGCTCATTCAAATGGAAAGTACCATTTCCTTGGATGCATGCTTTCAGCTGCTTCATGTAATAAGTGGTGGATGGATGACATCGTTAATGATAAGGATTATAGCGGTGAGCTTAAGGGCGTTAAGGAATATGGAAAGAATAAGGTATTCTTCCTTCCATATCTCATGGGAGAGAGAACTCCTCATAATAATCCAAATGCAAGAGGTGCCTTTATCGGCATGAGCATGGATACGACAAAACAGGATATGACCCAGGCTCTTATCGAGGGTGTTACCTTTGGTCTTCGCGATTCTATTGAAATTGCAAGAGAGCTCGGTGTTAAGATAGACAGAGTGCGTGCTATCGGCGGCGGGGCTAAGAATCCTGAATGGTGCAGAATTCTTGCAGATGTAATGAATGTTAAGGTTGATAAGATAAATTGTGAGGAAGGCCCGGGCTTTGGTGCCTGCATACTTGCAGCAGTAGGCTGCGGTAAGTTTGCTTCAGTTGAAGAGGCAGGGGCTAAGCTTATAAAGGTTACTCAGACAATAGAGCAGATACCGGAAGAGGTTGAGCTTTATGAGAAGAAGTATAGACAGTGGAAGAAGATGTATCCAGCGCTCAAGGATATCTATGATGAGATTGTATAAAAAGTTTGATATATGATTTGAAAAAAGTCTAATGAAATGGAATTATTTTTTGTATCAATAGTGCTGATTAATGAAGAATTAAAGAAAAATGATGAGAAGATGAACCTTATTATAGATGAAGGTAAGGTAATTGTGGTAGCAATGAGCCTGTAAGAAGGGATTAAGGGCTTTTGACTATAAAAAAGGGAAAAGATGAGGGAATTAAGATGGCAATTTCAAACAAGGCTGTAGTTAAATGCAGCAAATGCGGTGAAAGCATTGACTTCGAAGTTTTTAGAAGTGTAAATGCTCATACTGATCCGGAACTTGCAGCAAAGGTTAAAAGCCGTGAGCTTTTTAAGTGCAAGTGTCCTAAGTGTGGTAATGAGTCTTATGTAAATTATGATTTTCTTTATAACGATCCGGACAAGAGAATTATGATTTATATGATTTTTGAGGAAAATAAGCTTAAGGATATCTGCAAGCTTCTTTCATCAAAGGAAATTCCAGGCTATACAATGAGGGTCGTTGGTAGCCAGCAGTCTTTAGTTGAGAAAATCATGATGTTTGAATCTGGCCTTGATGACAGATCTGTTGAAATCGGAAAGAGCGTCATGTATTACAATAACTACAAGCTTTTCAAGGAAGCAGGCGTATCTCAGATTCGTTTTAACCATAGGGAAGATGGAAGTAATGAATTCCTTATGATTGCAGGCAGCAAGCTTTTTGCAAGAGTTGGTTTTCCTAAAAAGGAATATGATAAGATAAGTAGCCTTTATGGAGATAGGTATCTTGCACTTGCTAAGGATGACATAGCAATTGATCTTGCCTGGGGCAAGGAAATGTACGATTCTGTTGTAAAATATGGCAGAGAATAAAAAAGTACTTGACAAATGCTATTCTTTATTGTATTATTTTAGCGTTGACAAAATTTTATCCTTCAGTTTTACTGAAGGATGCATAGGGGCATCGTCCAATGGTAGGATACCGGTCTCCAAAACCGTTGATGGGGGTTCGAATCCCTCTACCCCTGCTCTAAATAGAAATGCACATCAGTTTCCTGGTGTGCATTTTTTTTTATTTTAGCCCCATTAATGACACACAATTGTACTAAAATTGCCTAAAAACATTAATTATTTTTTCATATTTTCGTTGTATAATTACTTGTAAAGTGGCGGTCAATGTGCTAAAATGATATATTAGAGTAGTGCCCTAAAGGGAGGCGCTAGTTAATTTAGGAATTTGGAGGATGTAACAAAATGGGCGGCTTTTTTGCAGTAGCATCAAAGGAAGATTGCGTATTTGATTTATTTTTTGGAACTGATTATCATTCACATCTTGGTACAAGACGTGGTGGTATGGCAGTTTTTGATAGGAGTTCCGGCTTTGATCGCGCTATTCATAATATAGAAAATTCACCATTTAGAACAAAATTTGAGAAGGATGTAAATGTAATGCATGGTAATCTTGGTATCGGATGCATTTCAGATTATGATCCACAGCCTCTCATTGTACGTTCTCATCATGGCACATATGCCATTACAACTGTCGGCAAGGTAAATAATATTGATGAAATTGTTAATAAGATTTTCCAAAATGGTAATACTCATTTCCTTGAAATGAGCGGCGGTACTATCAATATTACAGAGCTTGTCGCTTCAATTATTAATCAAAAGGATAATATCATCGAAGGAATACAGTACGCCCAGGAGCTTATTCAAGGCTCAATGACCATTATTGTGCTTACTCCTACCTGCATTTATGCGGCTAGGGATAAGTATGGACGTACTCCTGTTTGTGTGGGTAAAAAGCCGGAAGGTTATTGCGTGGCGTTTGAGAGCTTTGCATATTTGAATCTTGGCTATACTCCTGTACGTGAGCTTGGACCTGGAGAAATTGTTGCAATGACTCCAGAGGCTGTAACTACTCTTGTTAAGCCTGGTTCAAAGATGAAGATCTGTACTTTCCTTTGGATTTATTATGGCTATCCTTCAGCTTCTTATGAGGGAATCAGCGTTGAAAGAATGAGATATGAGTGCGGTGCTGCACTTGCAAGGCGTGATGGAGCGCTCGACATTGATAATGTTGCTGGTGTTCCTGATTCTGGTACAGCGCATGCTGTAGGTTATGCTAATGAGTCTGGAATTCCATTTTCACGTCCATTCATCAAGTATACACCTACCTGGCCTCGTTCTTTCATGCCAACAATTCAGTCTAAGCGTAATCTTATCGCAAAGATGAAGATTATTCCTGTACATGACCTCATCTACGGAAAGAGACTTCTTCTTATTGATGATTCAATCGTTAGAGGTACTCAGCTTCGTGAAACTACGGAATTCCTTTATGAGTCAGGTGCTAAGGAGGTTCATATCAGACCGGCTTGTCCTCCTATTATGTATGGATGTAAGTTCCTTAATTTCTCACGTGAGAATACTCCTATGGAGCTTATTGCAAGAAGTGTTATTGCTGAGGAAGAGGGAGAGAAGGTATCTAGAGGTATTCTTGATGAATATTGTGATCCGGATTCAGACCGCTATGCAGCAATGATAGAGAAGATTCGTCAGAGACTTAAGTTTACTTCTCTTCGTTTCCACAGATTAGACGATATGCTCGGCTCTGTTGGTATTGATCCAAGCCAGCTTTGTACTTATTGCTGGGATGGTAAGGATATCAGCGGTGACGCAGGAGACGATGATTAATTTTATGTTTGGGTTTTGATTTTGTGACTTTACTTTAAGGAAAGGAGTAATGAATGATAAAACGTGTAGCTCATTATGCGCATAAGTGCACTTTCATGCTTACGCTTACGGCAGCTTTAACTGCAGGAAGCGTTGCCGGCCCGGTGAATCTTTTGGGCAGCGGAACTAGCGTGGTAGCGCAGGCAGCAACGGCCTATGAAGGTACTGTTACTGCAAATGAACTTAATGTGCGTAAAGGCGCTGGAACTAATTATGATATTGTACAAGCAAATGGAGCGAATCTTGTCCTGAAAAAGGATCAGAAGGTCACCATTATTTCAACTAGCGGCGAGTGGTACAAGATCAGTGTTGTTTCAGGTGGTACAACCTATACAGGTTATTGTGTTTCTAGATATATTTCCAAGGGAAATGCAGTGAAGACTGCAACGACTTCTACATATAAGGGAAAGGTTACTGCTAATGAGTTAAATGTCCGCAAGGGCGCAGGAACCGCTTATGGAATTGTTCAGGTGGGCGGTGAAAATCTTGTCCTTAAAAAGGCTCAGGAGGTCACTATCCTTGGTAAGGTCGGAGAATGGTATAAGATTTCCGTCCCTGTTAATGAAAAGACCTATATGGGATATTGCCTTTCGACCTATATTGAAAAGGGAGAAAAAATAGTAGATGCGACTCCTACTCCTACAGGGCTTCCTGCAAAGGAAGCAACGCCGACTCCGGCAGCAGGAGAGGTTACACTTGTGCCTACGCCTACTGCAGAGCCTACAAAAGCTGCAACAGCTACTCCTTCTCCAACAAAGGCGCCTTCATATGATAAGCTTACAGCTACCATTACTACAGAGGAAAAGGATGATAAGATTATTACTTATACATGTTCTCTTCCAGCGAAGGTAACTGCAAATTCTTTATATATAAGAAAGTCTCCGATTAGCGGAGAGGTTCAGGTTACTGTTACTAAAAATCAGCAGATTACCGTGCTAGGTCAAAAGACAGTGACAAATGGTGGAAAGAAGCAGAAGTGGTATAAGATAGAAGCTGTAGTTGATGGAACTGATTATAGCGGCTATGTTCTTAGTGATTATGTCAGATTTACCTTTAAGACAGGCTTCTATGGCAAGACTTTAAATAAGGCTAAGATTTTTACGACAGCTAGCGCGGCAAAGAGATTGACCTATGAGGATGGTTCTGCGATGCTTCTTCCGAAGGGAAGGCTCTTATATGTAATAAGCGAGCAGAGCGTTAAGGGTACTAAGTACTATAGAGTTAAATTTACTGAAGACGGCGAGAATTATTTTGGTTATGTGAATGCAGTATCAATAAATGTTTTAGGATCTAGAGAGATTACTGAAATCGAGCCTACTGCAACACCTACACCGACTCCTTCACCTGTTCCGACAGGGGGCGAGGTTGTTACTCCTACACCAGGCGCAGAGGACGGAAAGTATTCAGATCTTGGCTATGCAGCTACTGTAAGTGCTTCTGTGCTTAACGTAAGAAAGAATGCTGGTACTAGCTTTGACAAGCTTGATTCTCTTGAAGAGGGAGATGCTATTGTAGTTCTTTCAGAGGTTTCAGCTACTGATGGTTCAGACTGGTATTATATTTCTTACAACGATGGTGAAGATACCGGATATGTTTACGCACTTTACGTTACACTAGACATTGAAGATACAGTAAATGCCGTTGCAAGTAGCTCTATTAATATGTATGAAGAGGAGGGTTCTTCTTCAGTTGTTTTAGATTCTAATGGTGATGAGGTGGTAATTGCAGCAGGTTCAACTGTTGAAGTTACCGTTGATGAAAATATTGATACAGATGAAAACGGCGAGCAGAAGTGGTTCGGAATAGTGGCTCTTGCAGCTGATGGAAATGAGTATGAGGGCTATGCTCTTGCAAACATGCTTAGATTAGCCAAGAAGGTAATTGTTGATGATACGGAGCCTACTCCTATTCCAACAGCAACTCCTACTCCTGCAGCTACAGCAACGCCAACTCCTATTGCAGCAACAGCAACACCTACACCTGCATTAGAAGTTACATCAACGCCTACACCTGTTGCTACAGCTACACCTACAGCAACTCCTACTCCTACTGTCGCTGCTGAGTATCCAAGCGGTTCTAAGTATGGAAGACTTAACGGTGTCGAGATGCTTGCGATAAAGGAGACAGCTTCTTATTCTAGTTCAGTTCTTAAGAATAGTTCCGGCTCACCTATTATTTTATATGCATCTGACAAGTTTGCAATTTTAGATAAAACTTCAGATGGTACCTATACCTGGCAGAAGATTCTTTACATTACAGGCGGGGTAACATATACTGGTTATTTAAATGCTGATTATGTAATTGATTATGATAGCACAGTTTCAACTGGGGTTGAAGATACAGAGAGTATTGCCGATTTTAAAGGCTATTTGAAGGAGCAGGGCTTCCCTGAAAGCTATCATGCAGCACTTACAGCCCTTCATGAGAAGCATCCTAAATGGGTGTTCAAGGCATTTAATACAGGACTTGACTGGAATACAGCTCTTGATAATGAGTCTCTTCCAGGAGGAAATCTCATTTCAAATACCAGGACTAATGCCTGGAAGTCATTTGAGACAGGGGCTTATAATTACAAGACAGACAGCTTTATAGTTTATGATGGAAGTACCTGGGTAACTGCTTCTAAGGCAGCAGTTGCTTACTATATGGATCCTCGTAATTTCCTTGATGAAAATAATATTTTCCAGTTCGAGATACTTGATTATAATCCAAAGTATCAGAATATTGCAGGAATCGAGAATATCTTAAAGGGTACTGCTATGTATAACACTACCTTTGATTATATTGATGATGCAGGAAATACCGTTACTACGTCTTACGCTAAGGCTTTCCTTGCAGCAGCAGCTTATTCAGAGGTAAGTCCATATCATCTTGCTTCTCGTGCTAAGCAGGAAATTACAACTGGAAGTACAACCTTAAGTAACAGCGTTTCTGGTACCTTTGCTGGTTTTGAGGGCTTATATAATTTTTATAATATAGGTGCTTATAACAGTACAGTTGCCGGTGGTGCAATCGCTAATGGCCTTAAGTATGCTAAGAGTGGAAGTACAAGTGCTACTCTTAATACGAATTCTCTTATTCCTTGGAATAACAGATATCGTTCTATTGTCGGAGGAGCTTATATCATAGGTTATTCTTACATTGCACGTGGACAGAATACTATTTATCTTCAGAAGTTCAACATGACACAGAAGTCTACTTATGCACATCAGTATATGTCAAATGTTGAAGCTCCTTATTCTGAAGGAAGAAGAGTTGCAGCAGCATATCTTAGCATGGAGGAGACACCTATAGTATTCTCTATTCCGGTTTACAATAATATGCCGGCTGAAAAGGTAAGTGCACCTGCTGCAGTAAGCAATCCTAATAATTATCTTTCTACTTTAAGTGTTAAGGATAATAATGGAAATGAGCTTATTCTTACTCCTACCTTTACTGTATGCGGAAGCGAGACCTTTGATCTCATAGTAGATTCTACTGTTGAGTCAGTTTCAGTAGAGGCTGCGACAGTTTCTAAGAAGGCTTCGGTTGCTGGTACAGGCGTGTTTACGATTGCGGGCGGAATTAATACAGTAACTGTTGTCGTAACGGCTGAGGATGGTAATGTGAGATTCTATACAATCAACATTGTTAAGCAGTAATTATTGATATTTTGCGTCAATGATTATTGTTAAGCAGTAATTATTGATATTTTGCGTCAATGATTATTGTTAAGCAGTAATTATTGATATTTTGTGTCAATGATTAATGATAAATAATTAAATATATGAGGGCGGCAGGAATTTGAACTTGCTGCCCTTTTTTTGAAAAGGGGCATTGATGAGTTGTTTTTGTAAATTGAAAAAATTAATGAATATGAAAATTAAGCTGGTGGTAATGGCGATGCTTTTTATCACTTCGTTTATAAATATAGACCTAAAGCAGACCTTTGCTACGGAAAGTGAGAGGCTGACAGAAGAGCTGAGAGCCGAAATGAGCGTGGATTCGCAGGAGGCGGCAGTGCGTGAAGGAGAAGAGGTGGATATTCTGCTTACGGTATCTTCTGATATTGAAATGGGCGATATTGAGGGAATGCTTTTATATGATGAGGAACTTCTTCAGTTTGTGTCTGCAGATAAGGGAATCAATGGCGGAGATGGCTTTTTAAAGCTCTCTCTTATAGGGGTGCAGCAGGGCTCTTTAGAAAAGGAGTTTCTTATTTCTTTCACTGCCCTAGCTAGCGGTAAGGCTACCATAGAGCTTTCAAAGGACACCCGCGCGTATTCCTTTGATAATGGAGAGAGTATTTTAGCTGGTGGGCCGGTAGTGCTTACCTTTGATATTTTACCGAATGCGGAGGGAAGTGCCGATACTACTCTTTCATCTTTTAAAATAAGTCCTGGCAGTCTTGAGCCTGAGTACTCGGATGAGGTAGACGAATATCATGTAAGCGTGGGAGGTGATACCAAAAGACTTATTATTTCAGCTATTACAAATGATCCTGCGGCTAGAGTGAGCGTTGAAGGAAGCGATACGCTTGATGAGGAAGAAAATTATGTTTATGTGACAGTGGTTGCTGAAAACGGCGGCAGAAGGACCATTACGCTTGTTGTTAAAAAAGAAAATGTAGAGCCTGTGACCACAACTACTGTTGAGGTTACTACGAGTGGAACGCAGATAGTGACTAGACCGGTAGAGGAAGTGACTACAAAAAATACTACAAAGGTGCCTGAAACTACTGTTCAAATAAGTACAGAGGAGACACAGCTGGTTACTACCATGGTCGTTAGAGACCCTGATATTGAAACTCCTGAGGATATTGAGACAAAAGATAAGGTGAGCCGTCTTTCAAAGGTCATCACAGCACTAATCATAGCTTTAATTATATGTATAGCAGCACTTGTAGTTCTTATATTCAAGAGGAGACGTGATAGATAATTAACTTGACTTAAAGTGATGTGTGTTATATAATAAATATAACAAATACAATTATTGGTTTAGTATTATTTGGAGGTGGCCTATGCTTATATCGATAGATTTTAATAGCAGCGAAGCGATATATGTACAGCTTTGTGACCAGATAATATACCTTATAGCAAATGATGATCTTAAGGAGGGCGATAGTCTTCCTTCGGTGAGAGATCTTGCTGAGGCTATAGGAATAAATATGCATACGGTAAATAAGGCATATGGAATATTGCGTCAGGAAGGGTACGTAAAGTTAGACAGACGTCACGGTGCAGTGGTAAGTCTTGAGTGCGACAAGAACGCAGAAATCGAGAATCTGAAAAATGAGCTTAGAAACGTTGTTGCTAGAGCTTCGTGCAGAGGTATTACAAGAGGTGATCTTAGGAATATCGTGGATAGTCTCTATGATGAGCTCGAAACTAAAATGAAAAAGAAAATGGAGTAGGTTTTAAGAAGGAGGGGATATGCTTTGTGAAGTTTGTAATATGAGAGATGCTAAGATCTGTTATACTGAAATCATTAATGGACAAAAGAGAGAGCAGTATTTATGCGAGGAATGTGCAGCTAAGAGAACTTCTATCATGAAGAATCCCTTTGCAGATGGAAGCTTTTCTTTAGGCGGCCTTTTGGCGGGTCTTATTTCTAAGGAATTAAATAAGGCTTCTGGCGGCGATAAAAGAAAGACAGAGATTGAAAGTAAAGTTGATGCAGATAAAGAGGAGCTATGCTGCAGTGAATGCGGTATGACTCTTAAGGAATTCAGGGATACCGGAAAATTTGGCTGCCCTAATTGCTATAAGACCTTTGAGCCGTTCTTTTCAAAGAATATTAAGATCATTCAGGCGACAGACAGGCACTGCGGAAAATATCCTAAGAATTATAAGGACATTGCTGAAAAGGCAGGTAAGGAAAAGGCAGAAGGTAAGGCAGAGGAGCTTTCTAATGTTGAGATGCTCTCTATTAGACTGCAGCAGGCCGTTGAGAGAGAGGATTTTGAGGAAGCTGCCAAGATAAGAGATGAAATTAAAGCTGAAAAGGCTGTGAAAAAGCCTTCAAAGGCGGCTAGCGCAAAGAATAAGAATGCGGCTTCAAAGCCGGCAGCTGGTAAAAAGAGCGCAAAGAGCGCTGCAAAGACGGCTAAGAGTGCAGATAATAGCGCTGAAAAGGCAGAAAAGAGCGTAAAGAGCACTGCAAAGACGGCTAAGAGTGCAGATAATAGCTCTGATAAGAGTAAAGAAAAAACGAGCAGGGTAAAAGCGGCTAAGAAAAATAAAGCTGAATAAATTGGAGGTAGTATGGAAAAATGGTATGACATTCCAGGTGAAAATGACAGTGTTGTTATAAGCAGCCGCGTTCGTCTTGCGAGAAATCTTGCGGGCCTCAATTTTGAAGGCAGGATAGGTGATGCAGATGCGAGTGACCTTATAGAAAAGATAGCAGATGAGAAGGATAATATTGCTGCGCAGGTCAAGCAGAAGCTGAATTTTACTGAGGTAGAGACGCTTTCTGATGAGAAAAAACAGGTGCTGATGGAGAGACATCTCATAAGTCAGTCCCTTGCAGATAAGAAAATGCCGGCAGGGCTTATTGCTTCAGAGGATGATGGTATTTCAATCATGATTAATGAGGACGATCATCTTCGCATTCAGTGCGTGAAATCGGGGAGTGCAATTGATAATGCATATATACTTGCTGATAAGATAGATGATTATATTGGCAGTAAGTGGGATTATTCATTTGATAATAAATATGGATATCTTACAAGCAGCTTATCGGATTGTGGAACCGGGCTTAAGGCTTCCTTCCTTTTGTTTCTTCCGGGCATCAGTCTTGCAAATAGAATTCAAAAGCTTGCTGATGAGGTAGGTAAGTTCGGCATTGCCATAAGAGGAAGCTATGGTGAGGGAACTAAGAGCGAAGGTTTTATTTATCAGCTCACCAGTACCAGGACGCTTGGCGTTTCTGAACATGAGATCATGGATAATATTTCTCAGATCGTGCTTCAGATAGTAGATCAGGAGAATAAGCTCAGGAAATATATCCTCAGTAATTCAAGGGAGGAAATAGCAGATAAGATATTCCGTTCCTACGGTGTTTTAAGATATGCTAAAAGCCTTTCTACTCAGGATGCTACCATGATGCTCTCACAGTTAAAGCTAGGTCAGGAAAATGACATTATTAAATTCAGGGACGATGAGAATATTTACGGCATGATGGTAGCCATAAGACAGGGAAGCATTCAGGAGATTGCAGGAAGAAAGCTTGGAAAGGTCGAGAGAGACCGTTTCAGAGCTAATTACCTCAATATGAGAATGAGTGCAATGGAGCTTATAGAATAGTCGGTGCTGTTCATAAAATAGTAACAAAATCTATGTGGAATTATCGCTTAATTATTGGTATAATATAAGGGGTATAGGTTGTTTAGATTTATATACACATAAGATTATATGCTATGCTTCTCTAAATTCATGGGGCGTGAGTGCTTTATGAAAAAGGGGCAGGACCTAAAAATATATATAGTAGTAGAAATAGAAAGGAAAGCATGAATAACGATAGATATACGACCAGTGCAAGACAGGCAATTAATGATTCAAAGTCAGTAGCTGCAAGGCTTGGAGTCGGCTTTGTTGGCACAGAGCATATTCTGATGGCTCTTGCTGAAACTTCAGGAACAGCGCAGAGCGTTCTGAATGCTAATGGAGTTACAGCCAATAAGCTTATCGAGATGGCTAAATTATTCATTAAGGATAAGGATAGCGATGTAGGCTTAATGGATGATGAATCCTTCACTCCAAAGACTAGAAGAGTGCTTGATAATGCTGTAAAGGAAGCTAATAAAATGGGAGCTGATCTTGCAGGAACTGAGCATATTCTTTTAGCTCTGCTTAAGGAGAATGATTCAACTGCACATGGTCTTCTTACATCTTTAAATGCTAATGTAAATAAGATCTTTACAGATCTTCGTGCAGCAATGGGAATGGATCCAAGGCTTAATAATAAAAAGCCGGGGATGGGCGGCATGTATAACGGGGCTGGCAGCTCTTTCATGAAGAATGCTACCGGAATGGGAAACAGCAGTATGCTTGCTCAATATTCCAGAAACCTTACGGAATATGCTCGTGAGGGAAAGCTTGATCCTGTCATTGGCAGAGAAAAGGAAATTGAAAGAGTGATCCAGATCCTTACAAGAAGGACTAAGAATAATCCTTGTCTTGTCGGAGAGCCTGGTGTTGGTAAGACTGCTGTTGCAGAGGGTCTTGCAGAAAAAATTGTTTCTGGTGATGTGCCTGATGTAATTGCAGGAAAGACTCTTCTTACTCTAGACCTTTCAGCCATGGTTGCTGGTTCTAAGTACAGAGGCGAGTTTGAGGAGAGAATCAAGAGATGTATCAGTGAAGTAATGCAGGATGGAAATATCCTTCTTTTCATTGATGAGCTTCATACAATAATAGGAGCTGGTAATGCCGAGGGAAGCCTTGATGCTTCAAGTATCTTAAAGCCTAGCCTTGCTAGAGGTGAGCTTCAGGTTATCGGTGCTACAACTCTTGATGAGTATAGAAAGCATATTGAAAAGGATGCTGCCCTTGAAAGACGTTTTCAGCCGGTTACGGTTGAAGAGCCTAGCAAGGAGGAGACCTTTGAAATTCTTAAGGGGCTCCGTGAGACATATGAGAATCATCACCGTGTTATCATTACGGATGATGCGCTTAAAGCAGCTGTTGAGCTTTCAGCGCGTTATATAAATGATAGATTCCTTCCGGATAAGGCTATTGACGTAATGGATGAGGCTGCATCAAAGGTAAGGCTTCAGACTTATGTTCCTTCACCTGAAATGCAGGAAATTAAGGATAAAATCAATGAGGTCAATAATCAGAAGGAAGCAGCTATAGCAAGTGAGGCCTTCGAGAGAGCTTCTGAGCTCAAGACAGAGGCAGCAGCACTTCAGGAAAAACTTGATGAGCTGGTGGAGAAAAAGCAGAAAAAGCAGCAGGAGATTCAGCTTTTAGTTACTGAAAATGAAATTGCCGATGTTGTTGCAATGTGGACAAAGATTCCAGTGAAGAAGCTTAAAGAGGATGAAAAGGCAAGATTGTTAAAGCTTGAGGAGACTCTTCATGAAAGAGTTGTAAGTCAGGCCGAGGCAGTAACTGCTGTTGCAAAGGCCATCAGAAGAGGCCGCACAGGACTTAAGGATCCTAAGCGTCCTATCGGTTCTTTCTTATTCCTTGGACCTACTGGTGTGGGTAAGACAGAGCTTTCAAAGGCTCTAGCTCAGGCAATGTTCGGCAATGAAAATGCCATGATACGTGTTGATATGTCTGAGTACATGGAAAAGGAGAGCGTTTCTAAGATGATAGGCTCTGCTCCTGGCTATGTTGGCTATGAAGAGGGCGGTCAGCTCAGTGAAAAGGTAAGGAGAAATCCTTATTCTGTAGTGCTCTTTGATGAAATTGAAAAGGCTCATCCGGATGTATTTAATGTTCTTCTTCAGGTGCTTGACGATGGACATATTACCGATTCACAGGGAAGAAAGGTGGATTTCAAGAATACCATCATTATCCTGACTTCTAATGCGGGTGCTTCTAATATTGTTTCCCCTAAGCATTTAGGCTTTGGTGCCGGAAATGATGAGAAGGCTAATTATGAAAAAATGAAGACAGATGTCATGGATGAGGTGAAGAGAATGTTCAAGCCTGAATTCCTGAATAGAATCGATGACATAATTGTATTTAAGCAGCTTAATAAGGATGACATCCGTCAGATCGTTGAGATACTTACTCTTCAGCTATCAAAGCGCTGTAAAGAGCAGATGGATCTAAATCTCGACATTACAGAGGCAATGAAGGATTATCTTGCTGATAAGGGATATGATGAGAAATATGGTGCAAGACCTCTTAAGCGTGCCATTCAGACAGAGCTTGAGGATAATCTTGCTGAGGCTCTTTTAGCAGAGAAGATAAAGGCATCAGATACCGTTAAGTGTGATGTTAAGGACGGTAAGGTAATAATTGAAGCTGAAAAGAAAAAGGCAGCGCGTGCCGTAAAGGGAAAGAGCGAGGAAGGTGCTGCACCTAAAGCAGCAAAGAAGGCCGTTAAGGCTAAGGCAGGAAATACTGCCACAAAGACTGCGAAAAGCAGAAAAACTACTAAATAATAATAATTAATGGAGGGCTATATGAGCTACGAATTAATTGAGAAGAACGCAAATGACACTTTATCCTTTGGAGATTTTACATTAAATGAAAAGAAAAAGGTTTCTGATTTTGAATTTGATGGAGCAAAGTATAAGGTTAAGACATATAATGAACTTACCAGACTTGAAAAGAATGAGATTTTTGCTTATGAATCAGAACCAGGCTCAAGAGTAGAAAATTATAAGGCTATTGGTGATACTATTGAATTTAATGTTAAGGCAGGAGAAGATGTTCAGATAACCCTCGGCGTTGAAGCTGACTCAGAGTATGAAGTTACTGTTTCAGGAGAGAAGCTTGGAAAGATGGCAACTAATATTTCAGGTAAGCTTGTACTTAGCATTGAGATGAAGAATCCTGATGCTGGAGTTGATGTGAAAGTAGTAAAATGCTAAAAGATAAGACAGTGTTTTTTTGTAAGGAATGCGGCTATGAATCTGCTAAATGGTTAGGACAATGTCCGGCATGTAAGGCCTGGGATTCATTTGTTGAAGCTCCGGCTCAGTCTAAAAAAAGAGGCGTTAGCAGTGCGGCATCCCTTAAAAGCTCTGCGCGAGGTGCAATAAATGGAGGTCTAACCAGGAATGTACCTGTTAAGCTCTCTGATATTGTAAGCGTTAAGGAGCATAGAGATAAAATTGGAATAGAGGAACTAGACAGAGTCCTTGGCGGAGGAATCGTCAAGGGCTCACTGGTCCTTGTTGGCGGAGACCCTGGAATAGGAAAGTCCACCTTGCTTCTTCAGATGAGCGGTAAGCTTTCTGACAATGGGAAAAAGGTGCTTTATGTTTCCGGAGAGGAATCTCTTAAGCAGGTAAAGCTCCGTGCTGATAGACTAGGTGAGTTCAAGGGACCCCTCTCCATTATTTCAGAGACAGACCTTGATATCATCGAATCGGCCATAGAAAATTCAGAGCCGGATGTCGTTGTTGTGGATTCGATTCAGACAATGTACAGAGGAGAACTTGATTCTGCTCCGGGCTCGGTAGGTCAGGTAAGGGAAACGACAGCTACTCTCATGCGCATTGCTAAGAGCCTTGAGATTACCATTTTCATTATCGGACATGTTACAAAAGAAGGTACGGTTGCTGGTCCTAAGGTGCTTGAGCATATGGTGGATACGGTGCTGTATTTTGAAGGAAGCGATTTTGCTTCCTATAGAATTTTAAGGGCCGTAAAGAACAGATTTGGAAGATCTAATGAAATAGGCGTATTTGAGATGGAGGGTGCTGGTCTTGCTGAGGTAAAGAATCCTTCGGAATATATGCTTGCAGGAATGCCGGATAATGAGCCGGGTTCCGTTGTCGCTGCAACCCTTGAGGGTACTAGGACAATCCTTGTTGAGGTGCAGTCGCTCGTTGCACAGACAAATATGAATATACCAAGAAGAACCTCTACTGGTGCTGATTATAACAGAGTGGGTCTTCTTATTGCGGTCATAGAAAAGAGGCTTGGAATCAAGCTTTCCTTCTGCGATGTGTTCATAAATATTGCTGGTGGTCTTAGGATAAATGAGCCTGCAGTAGATCTTGCAATAGTGGTTGCAATTCTTTCTAGCTATTACAACAAACCTATAGAAAAGGGCGTGGTTGTTTTTGGCGAGGTAGGACTTACCGGTGAGGTACGTGCGGTTACTCAGGCTAAGGACCGTGTTGAAGGTGCTTTAAAGATGGGCTATTCTCAGTGCATCATGCCGGAGGCAGATAAGACTTCACGCTCGATGCAGAACTATATTAAGGAAAAGGTCGAGCAGAGCCGCGAAAGAAAGATGGGTGAAGGTGATGCGGAGAAAAATGCAGCGGGAAAAGCTGCGGCTAAAGCGGATGGTGAGAGAAATTCATCAGGTAAAGCAGCCAATAATAAGGCAAGAGGAATGAAATTAATAGGCATTAGTAATATTAGAGATCTGGTCAGCTTTTTTCAGAGTTGAAATTTTTGAATCATCTGTTATAATGTATATGGATCTACTTTTTAATTTGATGATAAGTAATTAGAGCGGGATATTTTAGAGCTTAAATGTATTTGATATGATAATGGAGGTAGCAGGTCTATGAATAAAAGAGGGCTGATAAAAAAGCTTGCACTTATGGCTATGACCGCAGGAACTGTTTTTTGCATGACGGGCTGCGGAGGTAAAAAGGCAGATACAGCAGCAACGCTTCTTAGTGAAGTAGAGCTTACTGCATATGCGCATGTTGTAAACGCTGATGATGCAGAGCCATCGCCTACACCTGAGCCAACTACGACCACAGCTGCTTCAGAATCAGATAAGGTCACAGATGAGCTTATTGGAACTGTAGATGAGGACGGATATATTTATACTAAGGATAAGGTGTATATAAATGCAACTACACTTAATTTCCGTTCCGGTCCTTCTACTGATGCAGATAAGATATATACAGCTTCTACAAATGAAGTTTTCATTAGAATATCTAAGGGTCCTGATGGCTGGGATAAAATTGAGTATAATGGAGAAATTGTATATGCTTTTTCTGAATATTTAAAGCCGGTTGAGACAGAGAGCAGCACAGAGGAAGTTACTGAGTAATTTGTTTTTTGGTTTTGTTTTTGTAAGATTTGTAAGTTCAGACTTTTAGAAGTATAGAAGTTTATAAGTACCAAATTTAGATGTGAAAATCTGAAGTATGAGATCAAATTTTCACGAAAATTACTTAAATAGTACAAAAATATTAGTCAGTTAAATTTACTTAAAAATACATATAGTTTTCAATTAGATATTTTTAAGCGCTTTGCAATGATTTCTAGAAGTGCTAATTACAATAGGAGATGAATATAAAGGCGGGCGGTACGCAAAAAATAAAGCGTACCGCCTGTTTTGTTTGTGAAATGTTTATAAATTTATCTTGGGAATATGCAAAAAACAACTTGTTTGTTAACAAAAACTTGCTAAAAATAAACTGAAAACGCTTACATTTGAGACTGAAAACGATTTCATATTAATTTTTGTATAAATTTTAATGCTATAATATACTTTTTATTGTGAAATATGTACAAGATTTGGGTTATTTGCCTGTTAATGCTTTACAGGCGGGTGTAATAGTTGCACGAAAATACATACGAAAATGGTACTAAAATTGTATGAAATGACGGTAATAATACTTTTTTTTACAATTTTCATAGCGCAACCGGTTTGCTTGACATTTTAACTCCTTTATGATTTAATAATGCAAACACTGAGAGTGAAGCCCTACTCTCGATGAAAACACTTACAAATGGGAAGTGCTTTCGTTGCAGTAACAAATGTTACAGGATAATGTTTTTATTTGGAATTTAGGTTAAAATGTTTAGATCCTGTGATATGAGCTTTACTTCTTAGTTTTACATACATTTGTTTTTGAACGACAATTATGTAACAGGTATCTAAGATGGTTAGATACTAGAGGATGAGAGCATTTGACCTTGCAGAATACTTGGGCTGCTAGGTCCCGCATTGAGGAGCGGATTTAAACTGGAGGAATTTAAAAATGGAGAACGCAAATACAAAGTTAGTTTTTAGACAGCCAGAACAGGTTAAGGAGTTTGTTAGAGCAGCTGAAAAGTGTGATTTTGATATCGATGTTGTTTACAACAAGGTTATTGTTGATGCAAAGTCATTCCTTGGTGTACTCAGCCTTATCTCACTTCCTGTTTTCGTTAAGGCTTATGGTGAGAATCATGAGTTCATGAGCGTTTGTCAGAAGTTTGCAGCTTAATTTAAAGTTTTTTATGTGTACCCAATAGAGCTTCGTCCACAAAAAACGGTGGATGAAGCTTTTTTTTGACTTTATTTTTGTTTTGTGCTATACTTTTCTTTCAAGAATTGAGGATGGCTCTTTTATATTATTTTTGAGCCGTTTTTTATAGAAGGGATTTGACTTTTATGTATGAAATAATTACTACTGATGGAAAGGCAAAAAGAGCCAGACTCCATACAGTCCACGGGACAATAGAGACTCCTGTTTTCATGAATGTTGGTACTAATGGTGCCATTAAGGGAGCAGTGGATGCTTTTGATTTAAGAAATATTGATACTCAGGTCGAGCTTTCAAATACCTACCATCTTCATGTTTCTACTCCTGGAGATAAGGCAATCAAGGAGATGGGAGGCCTTCATAAGTATATGCACTGGGATGGTCCTATTCTTACGGATTCAGGTGGATTTCAGGTGTTTTCTTTGGCGAAGCTTCGTCATATAAAGGAAGAGGGAGTTAGCTTTAATTGCCATATCGATGGTAGAAAGATTTTTATGGGCCCTGAGGAGAGCATGCAGATTCAGTCTAATCTTGGATCTACCATTGCAATGGCCTTTGATGAGTGCCCGAGGAGCACACTTGATAGAGATTATATTCAAAAGTCAGTTGACAGGACTTATAGATGGCTTCTTCGCTGCAAGGCTGAGCATGATAGGTTAAATGCTCTTCCTGATACTGTAAATCCTAAGCAGCTTCTTTTTGGTATAAATCAGGGCGGCATTCTTCCTGATATAAGAGCAGAGCATGCAAAGAAGATTGCAGAGCTAGATCTTGATGGCTATGCACTTGGCGGACTTGCCGTTGGTGAAACTGCCGAGCAGATGTATCAGATTATTGAGTCTACCGTTCCATATCTTCCACAGAACAAGCCTACCTATCTTATGGGCGTAGGAACTCCTGTAAATATTTTAGAGGCTGTTGAGAGGGGTGTTGATTTCTTTGACTGTGTTTATCCATCAAGAAATGGAAGACATGGAAATGCTTATACTGATTATGGAAAGCTCAATCTTAATAATCAAAAGTATGAAAAGGATGAGAGACCTATTGATGAAAAGTGCGGATGTCCGGCTTGCCGCAACGGCTTTTCAAGAAGCTATATCAGACATCTTTTAAAGGCTGGTGAAATGCTTGGCATGAGACTTTTAGTTCTTCATAATCTTTATTATTATAATCATCTTATGGAGAGAATAAGGGGAGCCATAGAAAGACATGAGTATCACGGCTTTAAAACTGAGCTCATTGATCAGATGACTAGAGGCATGAAGGAAAACTAAAAATATTTTTAGTTGAAATTAAATATTATCTATGTTATACTTATGAGCAGATTTTGCTTTTTGTGAATAAGATAATGCATAAAGCAGTTTTTCTTAATAAAGAGTTTTTGGAGGTAATTATGCACATGGTTTTAACAGCATCGACAGATGTAGCAGCAGCTGAGGGAGCAGGAGCTATCGGTTCTCTTATTTCTTTACTTTTACCATTAGGAATTTTAGTTCTGATGTATTTTATCATGATCCGTCCTGAGCAGAAGAGACAGAAGCAGTTAGATGCAATCGTTTCTGCTATCGAGGTAGGAGACGCAGTTGTTACATCAGGTGGTTTTTATGGTGTAGTTATTGATATTCCTGATGATAAGGTTATAATTGTTGAGTTCGGTAATAACAAGAACTGCAGAATCCCTATGAAGCGTAATCATATAGTTGAGGTTGAAAAGCCAGGTCAGGCTGTTGATGACGGAAAGTCTTCTGAGAAGGAAGATTCAAAGGATGACAAGAAGGGTCTTTTCGGAAAGAAGAAGGATTGATTTTTCTTTAGTTAATATGTAAATAAATCAAAATATATATAATTGCCGCAGAAGTTTTTGCTTCTGCGGTTTTTTGCTATTTTTTCGCTGTTTTTTGTTTCTGCGGTTTTTTCGCGGTTTTTTCGCCGTTTTTTTGTTTCTGTATGTGTTTTACGTTTTTCCTGTGAAAAATTTGTTGTTTAATTTTGATAGGCTTTGTAGTATAATAACTTTGTATGTGGTTGATTTTTTATTTTTTTTAAGGGGAATGCGAAATGAATAAATTATTAATGGGTAATGAGGCGATTGCCCTTGGTGCAATTAGAGCTGGAGTCCAGTTTGTATCTGGTTATCCGGGTACGCCTTCTACTGAAACTCTAGAAACAGTTGCAAAGTATAGAACTAGTGATATGGATCTTTACGTTGAGTGGTCGGTGAATGAAAAGGCTGCCATGGAGGCTGCAGCTGGTGCTTCTTATTCTGGAGCAAGGGTGCTTGTTACCATGAAGCAGGTAGGTTTAAATGTTGCCTCAGATCCACTTATGAGTCTTGAATATGTCGGAATTAATGGAGGTTTTGTAATCCTTGTAGCCGATGATCCGGGGCCTATTTCTTCACAGACAGAGCAGGACACCAGACATTTTGCTAAATTTAGTAAAATTCCAGCTCTTGATCCTGCCACTCCGCTTGAGGCTTATGAAATGGTGCAGGAGGCTTTTGAGCTTTCTGAAAAGTATAAGACACCTGTTTTTCTTCGTACCTCTACGAGAGTAAATCACGCCTGTCAATCCATTGAAATTGATAATGAAAGATACCGTAATGAAATAAGTGGTTTTAAGAAGGGACCTAATTGGGTAATCTTCCCGGGACTTACAAGAAAAAATCATGTCCTGATTGAGGCTAGAAATGAACAGCTCCGCCATGAAAATAGTAAGTCGCGCTTTAATACCCTAAATATAAGTGAAAAGGCTGAGAATAAAAGACTTGCCTTTGCTGCAGGAGGTGTAAGCTTTGCTTATTTTTCTGAGGCGGTAAAGGATGCCGGCTATGAGCTTGGAGACGTTTCTTATTTAAAGGTGGGTACTCCGCATCCGTTCCCTGAGGATATTGCGCTCTCTCTTTTAAAGAGCGCTGATGAGGTAATGGTTTTTGAGGAGCTTGATCCTGTTATAGAAACAGAGCTTACCTACATTGCTGGTAAGTTCGGTATTGCTGTTAAGATTCGCGGTAAGCTTACAGGGGATGTTCCTAATGCAGGTGAGCTTTCAGCTGAAATTGTTTCAGAGGTCATAGATAAATATTTTGGCGGCGGAGAGAGCGGAAAGACTTCTTTTGCGCATGATCTTCCTGATAGAGGAGAGGCACCTGACCTTCCGGTTCGCCCTCCTGTGCTTTGCGCAGGCTGTCCTCACAGAGCTTCCTTCTATGCTGTTAAGCAGGCAATGAAGGGGCAGAAGGCAGTGTTCTGCGGAGATATCGGCTGCTATACGCTAGGTAATGCAAAACCGCTTGACATGGTTGACACCTGTCTTTGCATGGGCGCAGATATTACCATAGCTCAGGGGATACAGAGAGTTTCTCCTGATACAAAGACCTTTGCTTTTATAGGCGATTCGACCTTCTTTGCTTCTGGTATTACTGGCGTTGTAAATGCTGTATATAATGAGGCTGATGAGGTAATCTGTGTTCTTGATAATTCAACTACTGCCATGACCGGTCAGCAGCCACACCCGGGAACTGGTGTTACCATGATGGGTGAGATTACTGAAAAGGTGGACATTGAGGCTGTACTTAAGGGCGTTGGTGTAGGCTTTGTTAAAAAGGTGGATCCTATGAATCATAAGGAGGCTGTATTGGCAGTTAAGGAAGCAGCTGCGGTTAAGGGAGTTTCAGCTCTTATCTTTAAATCCCCTTGTGTTTCTTTATTTAGGAGCGATAAGCAGGCTTATATTGATGAGGATAAGTGCATTGGATGCCGTAAGTGCATAAATGAAATCGGCTGTCCTGGTCTTTATTTCAAGGACGGAAAAGCTCATATCGATGAGGCTCAGTGCAATGGCTGCGGTCTTTGCACACAGATATGTCCTGTCAGTGCAATCGACATTAAGAAGCTCGTATAATAATTGAGGTTTTTATTTTGATAGATTTGGTCTAGATTTTCACATAAGGATTGGATGGATTGTTATGATTAATTGTATGTTATCTGGTGTAGGAGGTCAGGGTACAGTTCTTGCCTCAAGGCTTATTGCACAGGCGGCAATGGCAAATGGAGAAATGGCAATGACTGCTGAGACCATCGGAATGGCTCAAAGAGGTGGCTGCGTTGTAAGCCATGTAAGATGCGGTAAGGAAGTTGCATCCTCACTTATTCCAAAGGGAATGGCAGATATAATTATCGGTTTTGAGCCTAATGAGGCGGTAAGAGTCCTACCTTATCTTAAAAAGGGCGGAACCGTCATTACTACTAAGCGTTCAGTAGAGCCGGTTACCGGTGCTCTTACAGGAAAGACCTATCCTGGTGAGGTGATGATAGATTATTTAAAGAAAACTGACGCTAGGGTAATTGTTGTTGATGCGGATGAAATCTGCAAAGAGGTAGGTTCTTTCAAGGTGCTGAATATTATTCTTCTAGGGGCTGCCGTAAAGAGCGGTGTGCTCGGGATTTCTCCGGAGGAAATGAAGGAGACAATCAAGGAGAGAGTGAAGCCTAAATTTGTAGATTTAAATCTGAAGGCCTTTGATCTTGCCTATGAAAGAGTGTAATGAAAGACTGCATTAAAATAATGCGATAAGAGAGTGTAAAAAAAGATTGCATTGAAATATTGCGATAAGAGAGTGTGATTAAAGGCTCTGAATGTGCGAGTCATTAAAAAGATAAAAGGAGAGTGGCATTATGAAAATGAATGAAAGACAGCTGGCTTTAATTACTGAGGAGGTAAAGAGACTTGCTAAGCTTCCTGGCGGCTTTTATGAAAAGAAGTATGAGGGCATTGATGTTGATAAGGTGACTAGTCAGGAGGATTTTGAGCAGCTTCCTTTTACTACTAAGGCTGATCTTAGAAATGCTTATCCACTTGGACTTCAGGCTGTCAGTGAGGAAGAGGTCGTAAGAATTCATTCTTCTTCTGGTACTACCGGTACTCCGGTTATCATTCCTTATACAGCTAAGGACGTTGATGACTGGGCAATTCAGTTTGCTAGATGCTATGAGACAGCAGGAATTACCAATAAGGATAGAATCCAGATTACTCCTGGCTATGGTCTTTGGACTGCTGGAATCGGCTTTCAGCTTGGTGCAGAAAAGCTTGGCGCCATGACCATTCCACTTGGACCTGGCAATACAGAAAAGCAGCTTTCCATGATGCAGGACCTTAAGAGTACGGTAATTACTGCAACCTCTTCCTATGCTCTGGTTTTAGCTGAGGAAATTGAAAAGAGAGGACTTAAGGACAAGATTTGCTTAAAGAAGGGAGTCATCGGTTCTGAGCGCTGGGGCGAGAAGATGCGCCAGAAGATCAAGAATACTCTTGGAATTCAGATCTATGATATCTATGGTCTTACTGAAATCTACGGTCCGGGAATTGGAATCAGCTGTGATTATGAGTGCGGAATGCACTACTGGGATGATTTTGTATATATTGAAATTGTTGATCCTGAGACTGGTAAGACAGTTCCTGATGGAGAACAGGGAGAAATTGTAATTACTACTCTTGTTAAGGAAGGCGCACCTCTTATCCGTTACAATACTCATGATATCAGCCGCATTATTCCTGGTAAGTGTAAGTGTGGCTGTGAGTATCCAAGAATTGATACTATTGTTGGCCGTACTGATGACATGTTCAAGGTTAAGGGTGTTAATATGTTCCCTAAGCAGATTGACGATGTCTTAAGTGAAGTTGACGGCGTTTCTAGTGAATATCAGCTTATTATCGATCACGTTAATGGCAGAGATGAATGCTTCCTTTCTGTTGAAGTTGAGGATGCTCTTGATTATAGAGCCGTTGCAGAGCAGATAAATGATAAGCTAAAGAGCCGTGTTGGTCTTAAGATGAAGGTAAATCCTGTTCCTACAGGAAGTCTTCCAAGAAGTGAAAAGAAGACTAAGAGAGTATTTGATAGAAGATTTAGCTAAATTGGTCTTCACATCAATTCTACGGCTTCTGACGGATCCTTTACTCCAGCAGAGGATGAAGCTTTCAGAATCAATTCTGAGGCAGGAAGAGAAATAATAAAGGTAATAGATATATTTTTCCAAAAAAGAAGAATATCTTTACAATATTTGTTTAGAAAGATATGGAATTTTTTGATAAAATATTGTATTATATATCACATAAGCTTTGAAATATATTTTTATGCTTTATTACATTTTTTAAGGAGGGGAATATGGAGATTGAATTTACCTATATTTTGCTGATTATTTCAATCATAATCAGTCTTTTAGCATCGCTTTTTGTTAAGATTGTTTTTAAAAAGTATGATAAGATAGGTGTTTCTAGCTGTCTTTTAGCACAGGATGCAGCAGAGCAGATATTGAATGAAAATGGTATTTATGATGTTACGATAAGAAGGGCAGCAGGAGATCTTACAGATAACTATTCCCCAGCTGACAATACTCTTAATCTTTCTGAAAGCACCTATGGAAATTCATCTATTAGTGCAGTTGCTGTAGCAGCTCACGAGTGCGGACATGCTATTCAAAAGAATGAGGGCTATAAGCCTCTTGAGCTTAGGACCTTATCAGTACCGATGGCGAGTCTTGGATCAAAGGCTTATTATCCTATCATTTTACTTGGTATCATTTTAGGAACTGAGCCTCTTATCAATATTGGTATTTTACTTTTTTCTTTTATTGTTATTTTCCAGCTGATTACATTACCTGTTGAGTTTGATGCTTCACACAGAGCTCTCAAGATTTTATCAAATAGTAATATTCTTGATAATACAGAAATGAAGGGGGCAAGACTTGTGCTTACAGCAGCAGCTCTTACTTATGTTGCAGCAGCAGCTACTTCTGTACTTCAGCTCATCAGATTACTTGCATTATCAAACAGAAGAAATTAATTTGATATATTTATAATTTTTTCTTGAATATGAAAAATGGCTATTGTATAATATCTATACGTAGCCATTTTTTTTATTTTGTAATTGTGGGAAGGAGTCAGTGTGAAGACTAATCTTACGCCTTTTGAGAAACATGGAAGGCTTTGTGTTAAGGGAACGGATCTTGTTGATGTTAAGGGAAATTTAGTTAGACTTCATGGACCTTCTACCTTTGGACTTATGTGGGCGCCGGAATATGTGGATTTTGAATGTTTTAAGGATATGCGTGATGACTTTAATTCAAATGCCATAAGGCTTGCCATGTACACCATTGAATGGGGAGGCTATTGTTCTAACGGTGATAAGGAGAAAATCAGGCAAATTGTAGATGATGGGGTAAGGTATGCCACGGAGCTTGGTATGTACGTCATCATAGATTGGCACGTACTCCACGATGAGGATCCTCTTGTTTATGCGGATGAAGCTGAAAGATTTTTTGATCTTGTTTCTAAAAAGTATGCTGATCATGAAAATGTCATTTACGAAATCTGTAATGAGCCTAATAATTCTGGTACCTGGGATAAGGTGACAGAATATGCTAATAGAATTATTCCTGTAATAAGAAAAAATGCTCCGGAGGCAGTGATAGTAGTCGGCACGCCGGTATGGTCGCAGAATGTGGATGAGGCAGCAGATAAGCCGCTTGCCTTTGATAATATTATGTATTCAATGCATTTTTATGCGGCAGAGCATCATACCTATATACGAAATAAGCTTGTCTACGCCCATGAAAAGGGGCTTCCTGTTATGATAAGTGAGTGTAATATCACCATGGCCTGCGGTGATGGTGTTTATGATTATGAGCAGGCTGATAAGTGGATGAGCTTAATGGATGAGTATGGGCTCAGTATTTTTGTCTGGAGCCTAAAAAATAATGCTCATTCAAGTAGCTTGTTTAAAGAGAGCTGCAGCAAGATAAGCGGCTGGAGCGATGATGAGCTTACTGAAGCAGGTCTTTGGATGAAGAAATACTATTTGGAGCTAGAGCAGTAGATTTTAGCTTCCTCGTTTAATTTTTTATGATGATTTCGTAAAAAAACAGCGTATCTTTCTGATGCGCTGTTTTTTGCGTAATTATTTTTGGTGTTATTATTTTGCTGTGTAATTATTTACTGTGTAATCATTTACTGTGTAACTATTTGACTGTGATTTCTGTAAGGCTCCATATTCCGTTTGGTGCGATAAGGTAGACCTTGGTCTTTCCGGCCTTCTTTGCAGTAAATACACCCTTATCATTTACAGTAAGTATTGAGGTGTCCTCTATGATGTAGCGGACATCAGCAACGTGGCTATATAGCTGCTTTCCTGAAGGTATGGTAAGCTCATATTTTATGTTGTATTTCTTTCCGGCGTACATAAAGTTTGACATAGGGGAAGTTATTTCTGTAGCATTTGCATAGGTTTTGCCGCTTCCGCCTGAGAGTACGTGGAAATCAAGGCTCTTTGTGAGAAGAGTGCTGCCCTTATAGGCTCTAATTTCAAATCTGAAGCCGGTTCCTGCTCCCTTTACAAGGTTTGATATCTTGTAGGTGAAGAGGTTCTTACTGTAAGTTACTTTTTTATTCGCAGTCACTGTGCTTTTAAGAAAGCTAGAGAGTGCTGCTGTCGGAGTAGCTTTAAGGCTGGCTGGAGTAATGGTAGCAAGCTTTTTAAGGGTATTAGTAGAATTCTTGCTGCCGCAGTAGCAGCCATAGATTATATATTTTGTGGCGCCCTCTACCGGATGCCAGCTTATGTTCAGGGTGCGCTTTCCGGTAGTTGTTACTTTTCCTAGAAGATAACCCGTTGTAGAAAAATTATAATCATTATCGGTTATGGCAAGCTCATCTTTAGAAAAAAGGTTCATTGTCGGCTTATCATAAATGTAGCTAAGTGATATGGCTGAATTTAGATAAATCTGATAACCATTCTCTAAAGGCCCATACTCTCCGCGAAGGAAAAGCGAAGAATTTTCTCCCACCTTTCCTGTATCTGAATTGGTGAGGTCTGCCATGTAGTTTTTGCCATCTATTGTAATTATATTCCACATGTGATTCCCTACGCTTGATATTTCATCAAGTGAGCCGCCTACAGATATGCAGTGTACATCACCCTTGAAGGTGTGAAGATCACATAAATACTGCATGGCCTTTGAATAGCCTTCACAGACTACGCTTGTTTTTTCGTTATCGTCAAAAACGTAAACTAACTGAGAGCTGTCTCCATATATGAGGCCAGTGTTCTCGTTATAGGAGGTGCTGTTAGTTATCTGATCCTTGAAATAGCAAAGTGCTTCATAATCCGAGAGCTCCTTTGCAGCATTTAAAATCTGAGTCACCTTTTTCTTTACTAGCTTTGCAGATTTTTTAGTCTTTGTAGTGTCGATGGTACAGGTGTTTGTTTTTCCGCTTTTACTATAGTCTGCAGATGCGTAGAATTTAAAGGTCACTACGGAGTCATTTGGAAAGTAGAAATAGCTTCCGTCTGAACCGTATTTAAAGCCTGGTGTTATTAAGGTCACCGATATGGTTTTATCGAACCAGTAAAGTTCGTATGGAAGATCGTATATAAGTGCGTGTGCGACGGTGGTCGAATCAAAATCAAAGAGTGATACCATTGCTTCTTTAAGGGATTCTATGTCTGCGTTACACCCTGTAAGTGATATGAGCTCTGATTTTTTGTAATAGAGCTTATCGCCTAAAAAGGCTGATACAGGAATATTGAATTCGGTTGAACTTAGATTGCCGCTTGCGACCTTTTCTATCTGCGCCTTTAACTGCGTGTAGGCGGTGAGGTTCTGCCCGGTAAGCTTTGCTCCGGCCTTGTAATCTGGAATGCCTTTGTTTGATGAAGAAGATGTACTAGAAGCTGCAAGAGAGGCTTCGTTTGAAAGCGCATAGGCGTTCTTCACCGGCGTTATGCACAGTGAAAATGCTGTTAGTGCAGCAAGAGATGCTGCAATTATTCTATTTTTCTTGATCATTTCTTTTCCTCTTTTTTTTGAAATTCTTTTTTTATGTCAATCTGTTTTGATGATATATATTTTTGCTAATTCTCTTTTGCTAATCTATCTTTTAGACAATACGCTTTTATATAATGTGTATTTTGGGAAATATGTTTTTGTATAGTTCTCTTTTACAAATCGCATATATAATTCAATTTTACAATTTATCTTATATCCATATCTTTACAAAATTCTCCGTTGTATAATGATTAATTTTACGATATCACACTGAAAAAATCAAGGTCAAACCGTAAGGAAATTGAATGAATTTTAGCAAAATATGCCATTGAAAAAAAGTTTGATTATTATTATAATACTTGTTGTGGGCTCAGATTTAACATATTGGGCGCAAAAGGACAAGGCGAAAAGATGATAGAAATTGATTTAATAACTGGTATTTTAGGCTCTGGTAAGACGACTTTCATTAAAAAGTATGTTGGATATATGCTTTCTAAGGGAATGAAGGTCGCAATCATCGAAAATGATCACGGAGCAGTGAATGTCGATATGATGCTCCTTAAGGATATGATAGGTGAAAACTGCCATATTGAGACCATTGCAGGAGGGTGTGACGCTGAGTGCCATCAAAGAAGATTTAAGACGAAGCTTATTTCTCTTGCCATGCAGGGCTTTAATCGAATTGTCATGGAGCCTTCGGGTATTTTTGATGTAGATGAGTTTTTTGATACTTTAAATGAATCTCCGGTTGATAGATGGTACAAAATCGGCAGCATCATTACAATTGTTGATGCAATGTTAGAGGATAAGCTTACCCGTCAGCTTGAATTTCTTTTAGGTTCTCAGGTGGCTAATACCGGAAAAATTATTTTTAGTAAAGCGCAGCTTGCGGATAAAGATAATTACAATAATACATTAGAGCATATTAATAGGGCGCTAAGAGAAATTAAGTGTGTTAGAAAAGTAAGGCTGGAGAATGTGCTGATAAAGGACTGGAATGAGCTTACGGATGCAGATATGGAAAGCATTATGAACTGCGGCTATGATCTTTACAGTTATGAAAAGGACTGGCAGGATGATAAGGAGGGCTCATCGACTTTTTACATCATGCATGTCCGCATGGAGCTTGATAAGCTAAAGGAAATTATTCCTAGGCTGTTTACGGAGAAAGCCTGCGGAGATATTTATAGAATAAAGGGCTTTATGAAGGTTGAGAATGGATGGATAGAGGTGAATGCGACCAGGCAAAAGACCACCATCGAGAAAATTGATGAAGGTCAGGAGGTCTTTATTGTAATCGGGGAAAAGCTGAATCAGGAAGGCCTTGATAATGTATTTAAGACAAATAATTTAAATGATGAGTATATTTCCATTGAATCTGTAATTCAGTAACGCTGTTTTTAGTAGATTAGATAAATGTTAAGTGAAAAGTAAAAGAAAATTATAATATTACTTTACTATAATTATAGTAAATGTTATAATTATTTAAAGGTTTATTTAAAGGGGTTTTAATAATGAAATTTGACAAGGGATGGCTTGATAAAAAATGGGTAAGTTATACCATTGCGACATGTTCGGCAGTGGTTTTATATATGGTTCTATCCAATATTTCGATATTCGGGACGGCACTTAATAAGGTGTTCAGCGTAATTCAGCCTGTAGTGGTCGGTGCCATTATAGCGTATGTAGAGGATCCATTGGTTAAGTTCTTTGAGAATAAGGTCCTTAAAAAAATGAAAAATAGAAAGAATGCCAGAGTGCTCGGGGTTGCCTTTACGACCATTGTAGTTGTTGCCTTAGCTGCGGTGCTGATATATAGTGTTATTCCTCAGCTTGTAAGCAGTCTGACAGTATTTTTTAATAACATAGGAACCTATGGAGAGACTCTTCAGCATTACATGGAAATTCTTAATCAGAAGTTTTCTGAGAATAAGATTGATATGACCAAGATCACTGATGCGGTAAATAAGCTCATAGGCAACCTTACTGCTAAAATCGCTGACAATGCCGGGAAAATCGTAAATACTTCTTTCTCTGTTGGAAAGAGCGCAGTAAATTTCCTTATTTCGTTTATTCTTGCTATTTATTTTCTTGCAAATAAGGAATATATTAAAAATGGATTTAATTCTCTTATGAGATTTTTGGTTAAGGGAAATAAATATGATAAGACTGCTAAGTTCATAGCTGACTGCAATGGCATCCTTGTTAATTTCATGGTAGTAGATCTTATCGATGCACTTATTGTTGGATTGGTAAATGAATTATTCATGTTATTGACGGGCATGCCATATCATGTACTTATTTCAGTAGTAGTAGGTGTTACAAATCTTGTACCTACATTTGGACCTTTTGTGGGCGGAGCAATAGGCGCGTTTTTCCTGCTGCTGGTGAACCCATGGTATTCGCTATGGTTCATTATTTTTACACTTGCACTTCAGACATTTGATGGTTATATCCTAAAGCCGAAGCTTTTTGGTGATACGATGGGCGTTCCGGGAATATGGATCCTTGTTTCTATTGTCCTTGGCGGAAGAATGTTCGGAGTATGGGGAATTCTTCTTGCTATTCCTGTAGCAGCAATTATTGATAGTATTATTGAGCAGTTAAAGACGGCGAAAAAGAAGGAAGCGAAGGCACTTGCTAAAAAAGAGCAGATAAGAAAGCAGCAGCTGATGCGTGAAGCTAAAGGAGATAAAAATCTAAAGGGCATGGCTGTAAAGAAGCAGTCTTTGAGCGGTGAATCTGCTGGCGAAAAAGGAATTGTGGCGGTGGATGAAAATAATAGTGGCCTGCAGGAAGGAACTTTTCAGGAAGGAAGTTCTCAGATGGAGACTATAGAGGGAAGCTCTCATGTGGAAGCTATAGACGGAAATTCTAATATGGAGGCTATAGACGGAAGCTCTATGATAGAAGCTCCTTCGGGAAGATCAGATGAAAAGCCTGTAAGGAACGCGAATGGAAAGAGCGGAACGCGGCGAAATCCTGGTTCTTCAAAAGCCAAGAAAAAGCATAAGAGAAGATAGCAAAATAGTTTAAAGATGTGAGAAAATTAGATTTGGTTGATTGGTCATTTGTTTGACTTATACAAAAAAGAGGTGTCACTTGCAGTGACACCTCTTTTTTAGTTCGCGCGCCATGGGCGCGCTCTAACGGGTGAAAGTCCTGAACACGCCCAGATAGTGGGAAGTGTATAGCTGAACAGCAAGGGTGTCCATCGCGAGATGGAATCCGAAGGAAGCTGTAAGCAAATCTCTGGTCCGACGGACAGAAATCGCATATAAGGCTAGGCTACGAGAGATAAGTTGGCTAAAAGCAACGAAGTCTCATAACTATCACCTTTGTAGTAGCAGAGTAAATGTGGCGGATATATGGAGAGAAAGAGCGCGCGCCTTAAGCGTGGAGGTCTCACAGGGGTCTCATTAGCCTAGTAACAACGAACTGTGAGAAGTCAGCCAAACCCATAGTAGCGAAGAAATCTCTGTAATGGAGATGGAGTGAAGGGGTGAACAATCAATAAGTTTGAGTATGTCTCGTATTGCAGAAATGACAACATCTGCCGAATTAATCGGGGTAAAGGTGGTCAAATCAAGCGAGACGGAAAGGAAAGAACGCATGGACACAAGTAGTCTAATGAAGCAGATACTTTCTAGCGATAATCTCAATAGAGCATATCTGCAAGTCGTACGAAACAAAGGTGCAGAGGGAGTGGACGGAATGAAGTACACAGAACTCGAGGAACATCTTGCAAAGAACGGCAAAATCATCAAGGAACAGTTGAGGACAAGAAAATATAAACCTCAGCCAGTACGAAGAGTGGAGATACCAAAGCCTGATGGCGGTGTCAGAAACCTAGGAGTACCAACAGTAACAGACAGATTCATACAACAAGCTATCGCACAGGTATTAACACCAATCTACGAGGAACAGTTCCATGACCATAGTTATGGATTCAGACCGAATAGATGCGCACAGCAAGCAATCCTAACAGCACTAGAAATGATGAATGATGGTAATGACTGGATTGTAGACATTGATTTAGAAAAGTTCTTTGACACAGTTAATCATGACAAGCTTATGACTATCATAGGTAGAACGATTAAAGATGGAGATGTCATCTCTATTGTTAGAAAATACCTTGTCAGCGGAATCATGATTGACGATGAGTATGAGGATTCTATTGTGGGGACGCCACAAGGAGGAAATCTCTCGCCATTATTGGCAAACATCATGCTGAATGAACTTGATAAGGAAATGGAAAAGCGAGGGCTTAACTTTGTAAGATACGCAGATGATTGTATCATCATGGTTGGTAGCAAAATATCTGCTAA